>Ga0247817_10000399_pt1 | contig 24846 bp, 38 predicted proteins | sample UWRJL212509R1_FD_178010 | JGI IMG/M metagenome (GOLD analysis project Ga0247817, IMG submission 178010) | Plant litter microbial communities from Arlington Agricultural Research Station in Wisconsin, United States - UWRJ-L212-509R-1 | ecosystem: Environmental > Terrestrial > Plant litter >...
TGACATGGCTCGGTGAGTTGAAGGATAAGAGAGAAGCTAACATCGTAATGGATGATGAGCTACTGGAAGATACTGAAGTGTTCTCTAATGGTCACGTGTATCAAAAGCTATACGTGAAGTACATCATGGCACGCTACCCTGTAGCAGAATGGGTACAAGTAACAGACAAGCTGGTTGCACTCGACGTTAAAGAGAACATCATTGGCATCATTGCACCAGTAAATAATAAGATTGAAGGAGACCAAAAGTAATGAGTAAAGAATCAACAAACAAAGTTATGGAATTGCCCCAAGTCAAGCAGGCACTGTCCACTATAGGACTACTTGCACAGTCCAAGCACGAGGACGGTCAACCATTCTTCGTAGGCTTTGGTATGTATGATGACGACGATAACGAAATCCTCATTCACATTGAGGCACGTGTTGTTACTAAGGCAGAAGCTATCAAACTACAGAACATGGTAGTCGATGGTGGTGGTGTCATGCAAGAGGAGATTAAGTAATGAACGAAGACAACGACGCTTTCATGATAGTGAATACACTCATCAACATGTTTGAAGATGGGCAACCTACATTTACTATCGAGTATAAGAAGAAGGGTGAAGAGGGTGAACACAAGTTACGTGTAACCATTGAGGAGGAACTGTAATGTCAGGCTGGGAGACACACAAGGAAGAGCCGAAGCGTAAGCTTAGGACTGTTCGAGGTAAGAACTACGAACTCGTTGATAACGACGAGGCGTTCAACCGTGCGCTGTCCAAGAAGAAGCAAGACGCAATGAGGCAGTCTTCGATTGTCACAGTTGAGCTTACTAAAGAAGCGATGGATGAGATGGCAGCTGAAGCATTGGACAAGGTTACATTATCAGCCCTCGTTCAAGAGGACGCAGTGTTCAGTGGGCTAGGTATGGCTATGACCGAGGTATTCAAGACAGTGCATAATGACCTTAGTACTAAGGAGGAATTGGTATTCAAGCTGATGACCAAGGTGATGCGTAAGATTATGGAATCAAAAGAGTTGGGAGAAATGATTGAGGTATTGAAAGATGACAAAGCATAACAGACTAACCGAGAAAGACAAGCAAGAAATCCGTGAGCTATACGCCATTGACCGAGTGAAGTTCACCAAGTACAAGCTCGCCCTTATGTATGGGGTAGTATGGGCGACAGTCCACTACGTCATCAATGAACCAGCACGACTGAAGAATCTTGAGCTAACTAAGCAGCGCAACCAGCGGAAGAGGGAGCAGGTGGATGGCAATACCGAAGTATAAAGTAGGCGACCAGTTCGTTATCAAGAATGACGAAGAGCCTACACACGTATACAACATAACGCTACACACGAAACCATACACGGTTACACGTGCAGGTACTGGTGTTGTCGGTGATGAAATAGACTTCATCAATGATGGTGGGGCAAGTCAGGTAATCAGTCCAGTGCAAACGATACCATATATAAATGAAAAGGAGACAGACGAGATGGCAACAGCAAAGATTAAAGTAGGGGATAAGATTCTTCTTACAGAAAAGCTAGACAAAGACCGCAGCTTTACTACTGAAGGTAAAGAGTACGAAGTAATAAGGCTTGAGAAGCCGAGCGACCCTGTTGTCATTGATGACCGTGGTACTGAACGCTTCATGCGCCGAACAGAATGGTTTACCAAAGTACCAACGAAGCGTAAGCCAGCAGTTAAGAAAGCCAAGGTTGTACTACCCACCACTACCATTGCATCACATGAAGTGATTGGACAAGACGAGAACAAGAAAGTTGTTGAGCTTGCTATTGAACACAACCTCCCCGTCCTCCTCATTGGTGAGACAGGTACAGGTAAGACATCTATTGTCCGTGAACAATCAATCAAACTTGGCAAGCAACTCACTCGCTTCTCTATTACAGGTGAGACAACAGTTGATGAGTTCGTTGGTAAGTATGAGCTTGAGTCTGGTGCAACCGTATGGAAAGACGGAGTACTCCTTGATGCAATGAAGAATGGCAAGTGGCTAGTAGCTGACGAGATTAACGTGGCACTACCAGAGATTCTCTTTGTGCTTCACTCACTCTTGGACGACGACCACTTCATCACAGTAAGCAATCACCTTGGTGAGGTAGTCAAACCACACGAAGACTTCCGATTCTTTGCAACGATGAACCCACCTGAAGAGTACGCTGGTACTAAGGAACTTAACAAAGCCTTTCAGTCTCGCTTCTCTGTTGTGCTACAAGTCAACTACCCTGAGCCAGAGGTTGAGGTTAAGATTCTTGTAGACAAAGCAGGTATCGAACCAGACCACGCAACCAAGATGGTTGACGTAGCCAACGCACTACGCAAAGCGAAGAATGAAGATAAGATTTTCTTCACGTGTTCTACTCGTGACCTCCTTCATTGGGCTGACGTAGTAGCTAAGGGATTGAATCCTAACCGTGCCTTCGAGGTAGCAGTCTTGAACAAGACAGGCGGTGACGCAAAGGTTATCACTGACATCTACCAAGCTATCATCGGTGACTACATTGCCATTGATACACCGGAAGTAACACTCACTATTGACTGGTTCAAGCAGCGTAAGGTTGAACTCGACAAAGACTTTGCTGACTTTGAAGCACGCAAGACTGAGATTCGTGAAGAGATTACAGCTGACATCGTGAAGCAACTGACATCACCTAAAGCAATCGCAGCTGGACAGCCAGAGGAGATTACTGATGGCATCTTCACCAGTTAATGTTGAACTCAAGGAGTTACTCGAAGACATTCGTAAGTTTGGCGTGGACTCTATATCAAACATCAAAGATGACGCTGTTCTCGGTAAGGACTACGCACTCTTCGACATAGTACTGGACATAATAGATAGCATTGAGGACAAGTATGGAAACTAAACTACAAGAAGGCGCGAAGCAGATTCTCGTACAGCTGGAAGATGGCAGTACTTGGAAAGCAGAGCAACGGATTGATGGGCTGTACTTAGTTGAGCAGCTCAGTGACCCGAACAAAAGCACAGCGGAATCAGAGGGCGCACCTGAGCCGGGTGATATGGTTGAGGGTACTGAACCAGAATCAGAAGGTGAAGAGGGTGAGCCGTCACCTGAAGAGGTCGAGGAAGTATACGAGAAGATGTTCCGAGGCGGTGGCAAGGGAGCATCTGACTATGAGAAGTTCTTTAAGGAACTCAAGGATGCACGTGGTATCCCTGAGGAAATCAAAGAGAAGATTAAAGACCCAGCCTTCCGTGCTCGTCTCTCATCTATCATGCTCGACAATAAGTATGACCGTCGTCTTCGTGGTAGGACACGTGGCAAGCTAGACATGGGTCGTCTTCCAAAGGTACCGATGATGGCACGTAACGTGTTCATGCGTAAGCAATCACGAAAGGGTAAGGCATACAACGTAGTCCTGTTAGTAGACGAAAGCGGAAGTATGAGTGAAGATAAGGGATGGGCTGCTGCTGAAGCAACTATCTTCCTACTGTCACAGCTGGATGGGCTGAACATTAACACAGCTGTCATTGGATTCAATCAGATGATTGCAGTGCATAAGCCTTGGACTGGCACCTCTGACTATGAAGCTATCTATGAAGCTATCGGTCAGCAAGGACACGTTGAACCTTACCATGAGGTCAGCGACTCAGGTTATAACTGTGACTACGATGCGATGCACTTTGCATATGAGTACTTCAACAAGTCACCAGACGAAGGAGAGAACATCCTCATCATGTTGAGTGATGGAGCACCTGCTCACCGTGATGATGCGGTACGTGTTGTTGACCACAAGGGTAAACCTATTAAAGGATTCAAACCACATAAACTTGACTATCGTTTAAAGAGAGAGCGAGAACACCTGAATAAGTTAGCTACCTCTTACAAGGATGTACACTCAGTTGGTATTGGTATCTTTGAAGGTGGTTGGCAGATACCTGAGCACTTCATCATCCACTCACTGGATGACCTGAAGCCTACTATCATTAAGACCTTGGGCAAGAAGATTAAGCGAGGCTAACATGGCAACAATCATATGGTTAATAGTATGGGCAATACACGGATTCGTACCTCTTATACCGTGGAACGATTACAGCACGTGGCTCATCATCTGTCTCATCATTGACGGCATGACTACTGTAAGTACGAGGAGTGATTGATGGCAGGTATAGTAAAGATTGACACAAAGGGTTTTCTGGGGTCTCACGAAGATAATGACGACCTTCACTTGCTAAGGTGTCACGCCCACGACACATCTGTGTGGCACTGGTCAGACACCAACTGTGCTGCTTGTGAAGAGAAGGCTACTGTAAACAGTGAGATACCAGAGCTGAAGGAGAAGCTAGAAGTACAAGGTAAGTTTCTGAAGCTTGCCGAGCTAGAGCGTGACCAAGCACAGCGTGAGCTAGAAGACTTGAAGCGTGAAGCAGGGGAGTTCCTAGTACAGAAGCGTGCAGTTGCTGAAGCAGTTAAGAAGGTACTGTAATGGACACATGCGACGGCAACTATGACAAGCACGAGTGGGTAGCGTACAACAACGACACTACTTGTCCGGTGTGTACCATGCGTGACGAATTGAACGAAGCTAACGACAAGAAGCAAGAAGAGATTGAGTCGCTGGAAGAACTACTCAAGGGTGCAGTCAATGCTAACGATGAGTTAGAAGAGAAACTGTCGGAGTACGCAGACATCAATGAAGGTATCAAGAAGATGGTAGAGGAACGGTTGTAATGGACAACGCTTACGAACTCAAGATGCTAAAGAACATGGAGCCGTATGACCTACGAGTTATGTTAGTTGATGAAGACCTTGAGTACTGGCGTAACCAGTTTGACATAGTGAATAGCAGGCTGGCTTACCTTCATAAAGAGGAGCACTACTACGTAGCTATGGCGAAACAGTATCTTCAGTACTACAATGATGACAGTAGAGAAGAGGATTGGACAGCATCACAGCAGTACACGGCACTAGCGGAACAGATACGTGAGTACCGTAAGTACTTGCGAACGACGCTGACTGATATAGAAACACAAGTGCGGAGGTACAAGAAGGAATGGCAACAAGTAACCAAGATGGCGGAGCTACAGCGGAAGCTAACGAACGAGACGCAGAGCAGCTAAAGCAGATGCGGATTAAGCAGGCAAAGAAACTCTTGAAGAATCTGAAGCCTGATGAACTCGACGACTTCCTTGTTACCACTAACCAGGAGTTAGCGGAGAAGGAGTCGGTGTCATCCGACCAGCCTAGTTGGAAGCACATCAGTGAATATGAAGGAGAGATTAAAGATGCAATCAAAATCTGGGGCAAGGTTGGTGGTCTATCTTCTGGTCTCCCTACTCTTGATGGTGTCATCGGTGGCTTACGTGCTGGTCAGACATACCTGATAGCAGGTGAGAGTAACAACGGTAAGTCTGCACTCGCTGCACAGATGGCAGTGAACATCAGCAAGTCACATAAGGTAGGGTACATCTCACTAGAGATGATGCCGGGTGACAACGGTGCACGTATCAACCACATGAATGGTGGGAATGAATCAACACTAGCTATTGAAGGACTGGACATTTACTTCCAGTCATCACCGATGCTAACGGACAAACAGATTCGCCCTCTATTCGAGCAGGCTAAGGAGACAGGTATCGAGGTAGTATTCCTTGACTACCTACAGTTCCTTGGTAGGGGCATGACCAACGAAGAAGTATCACGGCTATCACAGCTACTGAAGCGATTGAGCATGGAGTATGAGCTACCATTGGTAGTGATTGTAAGCCTGCGTAAGAGCAACGGTGGACGTAAATGGTATGACATCAGTCTTGAGGACTTGATGGGCACCAGCGCCATTGCATACGATGCAGACAACACAGTCGTGGTATCACGCCGTGACCTGAATGATGAGTTCGATGACGAGCACATCTTCGTGAAGGTACTGAAGCTACGTAACATGCGTAAGACTAAGGACAATGAGTTCTTATGGTTCAAGTGGTTCGACACCCGTGTAACCGAAGAAGGAATCCCTTTGTCCATTACACGTGACAAAGATATACCAACAGGTGACATCACTGAAGAAGGTGAAGTCAAGCTACCGTATAAGGATTAACTATGGCAGATTTGTGGCAAAGAACTAAACAAGCGTGGAAGAAGTTGAACCCACCAGACAAGGATGGGTACTACGAGTGTGCGATATGCCACACCAAGGTACACATTAGCAAGGTGAGCATCGACCACATCATACCGTGGTCACTCTACCCTCAGCTGAGGTACGACCTCACTAACCTACAGCCAGCCCATACCTTTTGTAATCAAGAGAAGGGCAATGGTAAGGAGACAACTAGGTTAGTACAGAGGTACGGCAAGAGCAGGAAAAGAATCTGGTAAGTTATCCACAGGCTAAGGACAATCACTATTGACAGAACGATACCGTTCGTGGTAGACTAAGGTTAATTCGCAACAACGAATGAAATGAAGGAGCACACATGAAACTAGTAGATGCACTGGAAGAACAAGTAATCGAAGATGCAATGGAGAAGCACTTGGTTGAGACCAACCTTCATCGTGCTGACACGAGCGCATTGGTTAAAGAACTATATGAACGACGAGTACCTTACGTTACCATCTTTGGTATGTACTACGAGTTGGAAGAGTCAATCAGTGGACGATTGATGACTGTTGAAGATGCACTGATTGCAGGTGTTAAAGAAGCGGAGGAGTTTTAATGAACTACTTAGTATCTTTTTCGGTGAAGGGTACGCTCGGTGCCGGATTCGGTCACATGACCATTACATCAAGTGAGTTTGTCACAGTTGCTAACTTCCCTTTCTTACATGAGAGGGTAGCAAAAGATGCTGGTTTTAAAAAAGAAGATGTAGTTATCATAGCTATATCACCACTAGCGGAGGATGAATAATGGTAACACGACTAGCCAAGACACGAGAGCTGATAGGACGTTGGTCTCCTATGGAGATTGCACAGTTCGGTGAACGTGTCACAGAAGAACTCAAGCGCCGTAACAATGAGCATGTACACGAACCAAGTGGATTGATTTCAGGTGGTAAGCTTGGACAACCTACCCTATGGTCAGTGTTGGATATGTTAGCAGAGCTACGTGCAGAGCACGACGGCTACACTCTAGGTAAGTTCCAGCGAGGACATGACGTAGAGGCACGAGCTATCAACCTTCTTACCGGACTATCCATTCAGTACATCGTAGACATCCTCGATGGAATCATCGACAACCCCGGCTGGATTAAGCTGGAAGCCAACAACATCCTTGATGGTGAAGTCTACCTTCAGTACAAGCAAGGGTACCGTGGTGGTACAGGCTACGTAGACTTGGCACAGAAGACACCGAGTGGTGAGCTTATCTTCCACGAGATTAAGTCTTCAAATAAGATGGCGTTCGACAAGGTAGCCATGACAGGAGCTAGTGCTATCGCTGCACGCAAGCGAGGAGAGACTCTCAAGCCTGCGCCTTACGACCATCACGTGTTGCAACTTTCATACTACTGCTTAGGTGGAGATGTTAACCGAGGGTTCATCCACTACCTTAACGCCGATGACTACCGTCTCATCTCATTCGCTATCAATCCTGAGGATGCACGTGAAGAGATTGACAAAGAGATTGATGACATCCAAGCAGCGTTCATTCTTAAAAGCCTACCAGTGTTTGAACCACTGTTCGACTTCCAACGTATCAAGAACTACCAAGCATACGGCGACGAGTGGAACATGCTATCACCTGACGAACTGATGACCAAGTTGGAGAACGAGTTCCCTTCAGCTTACGATAAACTAATGACAACAATACTACCCACAGAAAGCGAGAAACAATAATGAGTTGGAATAGTGAAGAGAAACCAAAGAAGTTCAAGCGAGCGAAGCCTTCAATGAAAGACGCAGTAAAGAAACTTGAAGAGTCTGAAGTGGATGCTACCATTGCTATCCACCACGTGATTGAGTCTATCGAATGGAACTTGCGTAACTTCATGCAAGAAGATGAGAGCGTGGTTAAGATTATCAAAAGCACCGACACTGTTGGTGAAGCCTTTGAAGAACTAGTCAAGGCTGGTAAGACTGACTACGCCAAAGCCTCTATGGTACTTGCAACCATGGATGACTTGCACGAAACACTTCACGAGCTGATGCAGGGTATTGGTATCAAAGACATTAGTGATAGGACTAACCGCATGTTAGCACGGGCGTGGCTTGAGAGTGAAGAGTTTGCTGACAAGTACAGCCGTCTCGATGGTGACAACATTGAAAAGTTAAAGAGGAGCCTAGGAGCATAACATGAGTAAGGTTAAGACATACATTGAGTTCATTGACCAGTCGGTAGAACAGACGAAAGAGTTCCTCGAAAAGAATGAACTACTTCACTACATGATTGGTGACACACCCGGCGTTGATGGTGACAAGGCTGAACGTGATGGTCTTTCACACTCACAAGCATACGAACTGAGTGTCTACTCTACTATGCTTGAGATGCAAGACCGTCTTCACAAGCTCAAGAAGAGTGGTAGTGTTGAACCGTTCGGTCTCGGCGCTGAAGATACCAACGAGATTAACCTTGAAGAACTCCTTGGTCTCAAGAAGAAGACGAGTGTCAAAGCCACTATCGTTAAACGTAGCATTGACAACACAACAAGTTTGCTCAATGCTGACGACAAGAAGGAACTGAAGGAAGCGTTGAAAGATATAATCAAAGAACTAGAGGAGAACGAATAATGTCACAGTTTTATAACATCACACAGTACCAAGCAGGTAAGCCGTGGAAGTCACCATACGGTATGCTTGACTCATTCTTCCTAGACATTGAAGGGTTCGACGGTGCTACCATCATGACCAACAAGAAGGAAGGTAACACTCCGAAGCTTGGTCAAGTGTACGGTGAACTCATCTTCAAGAAGAAGGGCGCTAAAGGGCAGGATGTATACCAGTTCAAGCAACTCGAACAACCTGAAGGCGTTGATGCACCAGCTACGTCAGCCCCTGTCGCACAACCAACACAGACGGCAACAGGTATGCCTGAGTGGTTCGCACCTTACGCAGTTATGATTAAGAACATCCACGACGACATCGCTACGCCAATGATTACTATTGGAAATCCTGCTGAACCTGATGCTGTCGAGGAAATTGAATCACCGAAACTTAGCAAGTCGGAACTAGAGGACATCTTCGGAGGCTCAATGGAACCGATTGAACTGGTTGACTAATGAAACTACAGGAGGTACTGAACAAGCTAGAGAAGATGAACGTGCTGTATATCAACGACCGTATATGGGAAGACCCATCACGACTACCTGATTTCATGGCAGAGTTCGCAGCATACGGAGCTATACTCATATCGAACTACGGCGACTTCATGGAACTGTATCGACAGAAGGTAGCAAAGATACTGACAGAAGAACAGGATGCAGCAACCCTCTTTAACGAGAATCTTGAGAAGCCGAGCGACAAGCGTTCACAAACAGAAGTAGAACGACGAGTGAGTATTCGTATCAGTAACCTCAAGGGTATGCGTGAGAAGTTTGAAGCAAAGGTGGAAGCAAGTAAGCTCTTGGTATCGACAATGCAAAGCAAGCGTCGTGCCATGAGTGACGAAGCAAAGAACTTACTTTAATAAATCGTTGAGCGTAGTAGTGCTGGTAGTGAAGCAGGTTATGGTTGAAGTAGTATACATATTTTAACCCTGTGGCAGCGAGATACAGTACCCATACCTTACGAAAGTATGGGAAAGCCGAGACTAGAAGTTAAGTGAAAGGCTCATCGCTACTAGCACCATACGCTTAACAGTATGAATAGTCATAAGGAGAAAATGTAATGACAAAGTACAAATCACTGAACAAGAAAGAATACGTACAAATCAAAGCACTGCTCGATGCAGGTGTACCAGTTGGTGTGTTAGGTAAGATGATGGAACGCTCACAAGCTACCATCTCAAACATTAAACGCTCAAAGGACTTTGATGACTACCACGTTATTATCCGTAGTTACTACGCACCAAAGCCAAAGTCTGTTGTCATCGAAGAAGCAAAGATTGAACAGCACATCGACGAAGTAAACGAGACTGAGCCTACTCACCTTCCAAAGGTACAGGCACATGACGGTACTGAAGCGACAAGCCTTCTCCGTATTGCTAACGCACTCGAACGAATGGCTGACGCATGGGAATCAAAGCCAAAGGGAATCTTTAACCGATAGGAGTTACTATGAAAGCAATTTACACACAAGAAGATTTTGTACGTGCCTATATTACCTCATTCAAAAATGGTATTTCTTTTCAAGACCTATGCGAAAAGATACAGACATCACCATCAGCTGTCTTACAAAGGGCTAACAGGTTACGCATGAAGGGAGTAAAACTTCCACGATTAGTAGGTGAGGGGCTGAGTGACAACATACGCAGTGCAGAAGAACTCAACAAATTGATTGAAGACCTGTCGTAATGGCAGCACTCAACGCAGTCGTAGCGGTACTGGTATTTCTTCTACTCGTTGGAGTAGTAGTAGTATCATGGTTCCGCTATCAAGAAATGAAGCAAATGAAACTAACTAAGAAGGGGAAACGAAATGTACGAAAATAAACGAGACACAAGCAGTGACGGGGTGGGATGGATTATCTTTTGGGTAACTGTCGTAATCCTTGGTGTCATTGTCGGACTCATCACACTGTTCAGTTCAATGCGCTTTGTAGGCACTGGTGAAATTGGTGTGGTATCTAGCTATGGTAAGGTCACAGGTCGTGAACTCAGTGAAGGTATGGCATGGGTTGCACCTTGGGGCGCTAACAACGTCAACAAGTACTCTATCCAAGTTCAGAAGGAAGAGACACCTGATGTGGCAGCAGCTACCAAAGACCTTCAAGATGCAAAGGCTACCGTAGTTCTTAACTACCAGCTCGAAGCAGGTAAGGTATCAGAGATTCACCAGACTATCGGTAGTAAGTACAGTGAGAAGCTCATTGCACCAGCAGTACAGGAAGTATTCAAAGCGAACACATCCAAGTACACAGCGAGTGAGACTATCACCAACCGTCCAGCTCTCAAGGCAGACGTTGTACAGGGTCTTACGGAACGGCTTAAAAAGTACGGTATTCGTGTCCTTGATGTTTCTCTAACAAACTTCGCGTTCAGCGCAGCGTTCAATCAGTCTATTGAACAGACGCAGGTTGCACAGCAAGAAGTAATCAAGGCACGCAACGAACTTGAGAAGACAAAGGTTGAAGCAGAAAAAGCCATTGCCGAAGCATACGGTAAAGCTGAGTCGCAACGTATTCAGCAAGAAAGCCTAACCCCTGAGATTCTGCAACGTGATGCAATTTGGAAGTGGGATGGAAAGATGCCAACTACTATTACTGGCGACGCGTCAACAATCTTCAGTATTCCCATTAAGTAATGAGTAGTACACGCAAGGGTCGTGCTCGTCGTCGTGTAGCTTACAAGCAACGCAAGGCGACAGAGGCGATTCTTGCAACCAAGGTAAAACGATTAGTTAAACAAAAGCTAGAGGAGAAAATCAATGGGTGAAAGAGAAAAGAAAGCACGACGGTACCGACACGACTGGTTCTACATTGCCTACGGTATCGTCTTCGGTATATGGGGAATCATCAGCCTAGTAACTGACCTCATAGCACATAACTACACCGTGTGGGATATTGTATGGGACGTAGCGTTCATAGTTCTCATTGCTGCTATCAGCCTTGGGTTTGGAACAGCAGTACGAAGGAACCGTATCACATCAGCCCGTCGTCGTGACGAAAGCGATAAGTTCGAGAAAGTATGGAAGGAGAAACGAGATGCCCGGAACTAAAGAAGGTGGTAAGAAAGCAGCAGCTAAGAACTTAGCCCGTGACCCTAACTTCTACGCACGTATCGGTGCAAAGGGTGGCAAGATGGGTCACACTGGTGGCTTCGCATTACAACACGGAGAAACATTAGAAGAACGGCACGCACGTGCTGCAAAGGCAGGAGCTAAAGGTGGGCGAATTAGCAAGAGAAGTAAACAGACTACGTAAGTTAGTCTGGTATAATAAGGAAACCATGACAACAGACTATCACTTGGAGCCGTCACCCCGTGGGGTGGTAATCCGCTTCAAGAAACGTAAGGATGTGGAGGACTACAAGAGATTTGTACGCCGTTCATTGTTACCTGAATCACACAGTAAGATGTCCATTGTCCGTACTACATACGTGGATGGATACATCTGGTCAGAGGAGACTATAAAGTAATGAGAATCCTTTTAACGCATAACCAAGAGATGAAGATAATCGAGGCTTTCACTAGAGAGAACATCCAACCTTTGGTTGATTCGATGATTGCTGAAGCAAAGCAAGAAGGTTATAATGAAGGTAAAGCAGCAGGCATCAAGCAAGCGAAGCGAGCATTTGCCCTAGCGTTAAAACAAAAAGGAGAATCAAACAATGACGTTTTACGATAACGTAAAAGAAGATGTTCGCCCATGGCGTGCAGACCAGGACACCCGTGCACAAGCTAAGGACGACGCAGCCGTTGCTCACGCAGCAGCACTGGTCACTGAGACAGCAAAGATGAACCGTCAGAAGGGTATCATCGTGACACCACGAACTGCTACCATCACGGTTGCATCACCTACAGTACAACTAACTGCTAACCAGTTGAGCCTACCTAGTGGTACTGTCGTGTGGACATCGAGTGACCCTACAAAAGCTACTGTTAACGCAAGCACTGGTCTTGTGACACGTGTAGCCAACGGTACGACCAACATTACTGCTACAGTTACACGAAGTACTGGTGGCAAGAACGCTGGTATCGTTACAACTGGTGTTGCAGTCATTACCGTTACCTCTTAATCGTTGAGAGCCTTTAAGAATAGAGAGCACCTTCGGGTGTTCTTTGTTTTGTCGTGAATAAAAGAATAGCACCCTGCGAGGAGATGCTATTCAAAGAGGTTTGTTTTTGGGGGTGTTTGTTTGAGGTGGAGTTGAGTGAATAAGAGGTGTGTGTTTTTCCGTAGCACATTTACTACAACATACGGTACTCTCTATATACCACAGTCGTGTACCATTTGTCAAACAAAAGACCCCTCACGAATGAAGGGTCTGTAATGCGATAGCTAAATACTATCTACCACTAGTGGTCTCTCAAGATGTGCAACAACGAAACTTGAGCAGTGCTTATGATAACACATTACCTAGTTGTTTGTCAATACCCTAGCGCCAAGTTGAGCGTTGCTTTACCACCGTATACGTATGGTCGAGATGGTCAGGCAACCACAGTAGTTCAAGGAACTTACGTCGCATCTTGTAGTCTGCTGTCTCTACCCCCTTTGCTTCGTATAATTCAAAGCTTCCATCTAGGTGGTGAATACGAAAGTCTACCTTATGGCTTACCTTGAAGGCTGGTGTACCATCTGCTCGGTGCGCCCACGCTTCTATCTTGAACTGTGAATCATAGTCGAGTATTTCACCAGCTTGCTTACGAGCGAATAACTCGTCTGCTACGCTTGCTTCAAACTTACTATCACGACGCATACCGTCGAGTGCAACAGTTCGCTTTGCACCGTACTTGTTACCGTATACCTGCTTATACATAACTACTGACACCCGTCACACATGAGTGCATCGGCTGGGTCGATGGGTGCAGAGCCACTAACCTGGGCTACTGCTTGAGAGTTAGCGAGTGCAAGGTCGATAGCTGCGAGCTTTTCTTCCAATGTCATCTCGTCGTTGATAATCGTACTAGCGTTCATAGTTCCACTCCATAGCCAAGTAGTACATCGTCAACTAAGGCGATTTCACCTATGGCTCTCGTTACTTTTAATTGTAGTTGCTCTCTGAGTAAGAGAAGAGCTGCTGGGTCTTGCTCTTCCAGCACACTCCTTCGAGAGAATAGTTCTCCCTCTCCTTCCACTACTTTTTCTTGACTTTCGTGTCAACGACTAGTGATGCGCTATCACTGCTACCTGTACCACCTGAGGCGATAGAAGTAAGGAGTGACACCACTGCTGCTAGTCCGGCAACTGATAGGAGTTGAACGTAGTCAACTGTCAGGAGACCAACAGCACTGGCTGTGAGGATAGCTACAGCAGCTTGAGCGAAGGTCTTGACCATTCGTTCGAGTGCGTCTATCCAAAAGATACTTTTTGTTAGAAATGACATGTTTGTTTTTCCTTTACTTATGCTTTTGTAATAACCTGTCCGGGGTGAATGAGGTTAGGGTCAGCAATACCGTTGGCTGCTGCAACACGTGCAACGTCACCGTTATCTCCCCATAGTCCTGCATCCGTAGCCCAACCTTGGTCAATAATAATCTGTCCAAGGGTATCACCTTCCTTAACTGTGTAAGTAGGGACACTTGGTTCTGGTGTTGGTTCAGGCTGTGGTTCTGGCTTTGGCTCTTCGTAGTCTTCAATGAGTTTTGCGCCGTCAAGCCAGTATGAGTAACCAGTGTACTCAGGTGACTGCTTGCCGAACCATGCAAGTAACTCAGGGATAGAGTTGTAAGGCTTGCGAGCACCAGCGTGTACTTCACTGTCGTGGATTTCAATGCGTCCGTTACCGTGGTTGTAAGCCCATGCAACGTGTCCTAGCTTGGTAAACTCTCCGCTGTTGAACTTCAGGAAGATAGGTACCCATACGCCCACAGGTGGGTCTTGAGCACGTACATTACCATTGCGTGATTCTACGTCGTACGCTGCCTGAGCAGATGGTTGACGATTCTGTGCGTTTGTACCGTCGTCACAATACTTCAGGCACCAGCCACGCCAGCTTCCGCCACTCGTCGGAGCGTCGTTTATTTTTGGCAAGTTAAGGTTAGGTGTTGTTACTTGTCGGATAGCCATTATGACTTCTCCTCTGTAGGTGCAACAGTTTGGTCTGGCGCAACGTAGATGTCGTCAGCTGTTGGGTATGTTTCTTGAGTCATAGATTCCCTCCATTTGTTTATAGCTTCATTATAGTACCGATAGCAGGATAATCCAACTGTTAGTGAGTGATGGCGTACTGGATAAGGAAAAACAGTAACGCCCCCACACCAGCACTACCAGTGTTGAGTATCCAGTTCTTACCGCGTGCCTTCTCAAGTACACTCACACGTTTGTCTATGTCGAGGACATCTTGCTTAGTAGCAAACCCACTTGGCATATCTTTTACAAGAGCAGTCAAGTCTGCAATGTCTTGACGCATGTAACCAATGTGGATTCCGACTTCTTTGATGGTTGTTGGGGCTTCAACGTGCTCGTTCATAGCTACCCCCTATAAGTACTCGCACTCTGCGTAAACAATTGAAGGTGCTACATCACCACGAACGGTTACGTTACTTACCCCTGCACCATCGCGGAGCATGATAAGGAAGTAAAACTTAGGTGCCGTGTTTGATTGGAACACCGAGTCTGCTCTTGTTACTTGCGTAGTGATTTCCGTGAGCTTATCAGTGTACAAGTACCCTTGTGTCAAAGCGTTGAGCTTTGATGCAAAGTCTTCTGATAAGACAACATACAATCCACCGAGCACAGGCGTAGCGTTAGTTGTAATGCGAATCGTAGTGTCGAACCCAACACGCCATTGTCCGTATGGTAGTGCAATGTGTTGACCACCGATGTTAGTGAATACGGTAGCACCGTTAGCTGGCTGAGTAAACGTATATAGTTCCAATCGCCAGTTCTGACGGTAGGCTGGGAAGCCTTGTGGTGAGTGAGCATTTGAGTACGAAGAAGCTGCAAGTGTATCACTTGGAATACTATTACGTAGCCCCGTAAAGACACGCACGAGCGTATGAGGAGCTGAGTAAGTAACTTGTGTAACGATGCCGTACTCAGTTGCTTTGAACATGTGACCAAACGAGTTATTGATTGGTGCTGCTGCAACTGTCGTAAGATGGTTCACGTTTACAGTCGAATCGTTAAAGTTAGTATCTAGCTTCCAGTAACCAGCAAGGTTCGTCTCGCTACCAATCAACTGCTTTGCGTAGTTGTCTTTGATTTGCTGTGCAGTACGCACTATGTTCCACAAACGGACTTCGTTAATTTGTCCTTTAAGGAAATGTGAGGCGGTACCACCCGTGCCACGGTACCCGACGGCGATGTTGCCTACCTGTGCGAAACTGGTAGCTGCTGAGTTAGTGTAGGTTGAAGTGACTTCGCTACCATCAAAGTAAACCTTACCAGTTGTACCAGCCATACTAATTGATGCAGCAACATGTACCCATCGTCCAATAGGGATGCTTTGGTTTGATACTACTTGGTCGTTTATACCAGCTGACGAACCAACAAGCCTAACCTGTCCAGTAGATGTGAGGTCAAAGAGGATACCGTTTGAACCATCCCAACGAGACCACATACACATAGCCGAATTAGTAAACCCATCGAAGTAGACGAGTGCTTCAAGTGTAATGTTATCGGTAAATGAGTAACCTGAGATGGTTGCTGTTCGCTGGGCATACTGAGTTGTACCGTTAAGAATGAGCGATTGCGTCGGAGTTGTTCCTGTTCGTGGCACACGAAGACGAGTACCTGGTTGCAATGCTCCTGAGTAATCAATGTTCGAGAATTGAAGAATGGTATCCTTCTGTCCGTTCTGTGCACTTACAATCGGTACCTGTGTGAGTGGTCGCCAATCGTTCGTGTTAGCAGTAATTGTATTGAAAGCGTCGTATAGGTCTTTAAAGTCACGAGCTGTTGGGTTCATTTCAACTGATGTACCTGCTGCGTGAGCGACACCTGATGTGTCCTGCTGCCCACGAAGGACGTTCTGTAGGATATTACCAATGATACCGTTAAAGAAGATAATCTCTCGGTTAGTTGCGTTTCGCCCCTCTAGTACTAGCCAGCCTGTAGTGATAGTATCGGGTATACGTTTGACCTGAAGGGTCGTGTCGCTTGCAGAGGCTTGCACCTCCAATGTGGTTGCGTAGAAGTTTTCGTAAGCCATGTTTATTTTATTCCTTGTACTTTTTTACTCATTATAGCACGGGTGCTACTACACATCACCCCTAGATTGTCCACCAATTGGGACATCTACACGACCTCCTCGTTGTGAGCCGAAGAGTCGTTTGAGTGATGCACTAAGTTGGCTATCAATCGCTTCGTATGGCTTATCTGTGACAAGTGTCGCACGACCTGGGTCGTTACCCAAGTTAAGGATTTCTCCGAGGATTCCGTAAGTTGAACCACCACCCCCACCGCCAGATGTTTGCTCCTCATCTGCAATCGGCTTGAATCCAAGGGCTGCACGCTCTGCGTTGGTGAAGTCTTCGCTTTTCTGCCAGTAATCGAGAACATCAGGGTTTGCACGAAGGAATCGTGACCTGTCACCCGTACCCTTGGCTAGTGTGTAGTAGTAATCCAATTTAGCCTGCAACTCTGGGGTAGCTTTCTCTTTTGTATCACCACTAAAAGTACGAATGGTGTCTTCGCTAGAAGTTCCGTCCCCAAGACTGTTAAAGAAGTCGTTCTCCTTCTGTCGGAACTCTTCGTACCACGGTTCGTCAAGTCCTAGTGCGGTAAATGCCGTCTCACTGTTAGCATCCTTGTTCTGTCCAGCAGAGTTGTAGATTTTTCCCTGTCGGTAGGTAAGAATTGCGTTACGTTGCTCTGGTGTGAGGGCGTTACGGTCGAATAGTGGGTTTACTGCCTCTCCACGGGCGATTGCAGAGTCAGATAGCGCCAATTCTGCGTTTAGTACCTCTTCGTTGCTGAGTAATGCGAGGGCTTTGAAGGCTGAGTCCAACATTCCGGTGTTTGCCTGTCCCTCTGGTACTTCCATACCGAGTTCTTTGGCTAGTTGAGCGCCAGTTGTACGCTTTTGGTGAAGTGACTCGAAGATACGACGCTGTTTCAGGTCGCCAATGCTCTTTGCTGTCTCTTTCATCTCTTTAAAGTAGGTAGCACCGGGCTTATCAAACTTACCACCAGTGAATTGGTTGGTTAGTCCCTTGAAAAGTGACTCAACAGGGTCTCCGGTGCGTGCTACGGTACCTGCAAACCCTAATTCACGAAGGATTGCGTCTGTTCGTACAGGGTCTACACCAAGCATCTCACCCAATCGTACTGCAATAGGTGATGTGTTCTCTGTAGCACCCTGATTATCAGGGTCAAGTAGCTCTCCTTGAGCATTTGGGTTGACTCCGATAGCTGCAAGACCACTACGGGCACCGAAGAAGGTAGGGAACCAACCACCAAGTGCGTCATTGTTTGCGCTCTGTGGGTCATAGACAGCTTGTCGAGCAATATCACCTGTCGCTGTACGGGCAATTGTCTCTAGTGCTTTAGCTGGGTCGATACCATCACCGTTAGTGACTGAGTACATCTCGTCTTGGATGCCACGCCAGAGGGCACGGAAGTCTGGTGGAATAGGAACTTTGACTACACCGTGTGCTTCACCTGTCTCTTTGTCAATATATGCACCCGGCAAGAAGAAGTTGATACTATTTTCAATTTGATACTGGCGGTCTTCTGACAGTGAGCGTTCGTAGTATTCACGTGCTACCCCATCGTCATTGAATGTGTTGTATGCGATGATACCAAGCCCTGTGAGCACGGTTGCATCCTTGATAGCTGTCTGTACCGGATTGTACTTGTAAGCCGTTCCTAGGGCACGTACACCAGCAATGGTAGGGTTTAGCCAAGCAGAGATACCTTCGAGGTATCGCACGTTATCGTTCACACGGTTCATATCTCCAAGAATATCGTTAGCTGCTCGCACTCCTGCACGCATAGCCTGCTGTTCTGGCATACCGTTGCGCACATTACGGGCAAACTCAGCTGCTGCAACTGCCTCACGTTGTGCATTACCTACTGTTGCAAAGAAACGGTTAAGAACATTACCTACATCTTTAATGGTATGGTCTGGTCGGCGGTTGAAGAATTGGAATACGTTCTGTCGAGCTGCATAGTCTCGTGCTGTCTGTTTAGCGAAGTCTCGTGTCTGCATGAGAGTCTCAAGTGATAGCCCTTCTTTAAGAGCTTCTTGTCGGAACTTGTTCTTCGATTGGTTTACCGCTGATGCCATTGAAATAGCAAACTGCTTCCAGCCTTGTGATTCAAAGATGTTACGAATGTCACCGTTACGAATCATAAGGGCTGGGTTCTTTACGAAGTCGTTTACTAGTCGGAAGACAGGGTTCAGTGCTGTGTATGTTGTCTTGATAGCGTTGTTGATGAAGTTCACACTCTTAGCGAAGACGTTAGTAGCAGGCTCACTCTGTTTCTTCAGTGATTCAAGCTGGCGCATAAGAGTAGGGGACACTTCCATCTTAGTAGTGAAGCCGTTCTCCTGTAGTGAAATGTAGTTGCGACCAAGTTCTACTCGTTGTCGGTTCTCTACGGCACGTTGGTACTCTTCTGCTTTGTTGAGCTTCAAGTTACCGATGTCTTCCTTCATAGCTGCGATAGCGCCTTGGAGCTGTCCTTCAATGCCTTCACGCTTCTCGATTGATTTGAGGATTGACTTACCTCGTACCTCTCCTGCATCTACGGCGATACGGAAGATGTCGGCAAGTTCCTCGTTACTCATACGGGCTGCTGCTGCGCTTGCTGCTGGGTTTGCTGCTTGGTCACGGAAGTAAGCACGCATGATTTCAATACCCTGTCGGAGTCGTCCATCAATCTCTGCCTTGATAACCTTTTTGTCAGCCTTAGCCTTACGAGACTCTTTCAGTAGTGCTTTGATTTCATCACCGATACGACCAGACTCACGGAGTGCGTCAGCACGTTCTGCGAGCATACGCCCATCTACGACAACACGGTTGGCTTCTTGCTTGCCGGGAAGATACAGCCCTTCACGACCACGACGGATGATTTCTGCTGCCATATTCTGTGAGGCGTTCTGTTTCTGAGAGTCACGAATATAATCCAGCATGTTGGCTGGGGTAGCTGAGATAGGAGTGTTAGCTCCCGGTTCCATTGATTGAACGATACGCTGTTTACCAAGACCAGATGCCATACCTCCCTTAATCTCAGGACGGATGAGGTCTTCAGCCTCAGTGCGCTGGAATGGTACATAGTACTCGTACTTCTCAAGTCCTGCAAACTGTTCAGGCGTGAGTGCTCCTGAGCGTAGTCCATCTTCTGCTTCACTCTTTGCTACTGCACGTAGTGTGAGCAGGTCTCGTAGAGCGTTAGGGTCTTGAGACTCGTATGCCTTCGTGTTGTTTGCATACTGCTGTTCAAGTCGTGCAAGATTGTCTACGTTGTTCTCTCCGGTAATAGGGTCGTAGCGGTCTTTTTGAATCACTTCCATAGCACGCTTCTGAATCGTGTAGTTCTCGAAGTCATCTGCTTTTTGCTGTGACTTACTGTTACGTCCACCAAGTCCTGTTCGCTCCTTGAGGACATCCGCTAGTGAACGAGCACCACGGTCTTCACTCGGTACTGCCATGATACGAATTGAACCATCAGGTTGTTCTACCTGTTGGATAGCGTATCGACGATTCACCTTCTCTACAGCAGTAGTCTGATTGCCACGCTGCCATAGCTGTGCAAGACGAGTAAGGTCTTGGTTAGGGTTAAGCCCTTCCTTATAAGAAACACCCTGTTCTTTCATGAGAGCGTTGTCTGCACGTTGTAGCTGTGCATTTGAGTCAGGTATACGCTGCAAGGCGTTCCACACACGAGTGAGAGGATTCTGACGGTATCGGTCTTCTTCTGCCTGTCGAGCAGCAGTCATGTTGTCTGAGGTTTTCTCAAATGAACTATAGCCGTCATTATATACGGCTTCATCTGAAGTGGTAGCTTCTTGTCCTATATTGATAGGGGCTGTCTCTTCAGTTTGCTTTGCTTGTAGCTCTGCGATTGCATCAGCCTGCTGTTGGGCTTGCACCTCAGCTACGTCGTTAGCCTGTTGGACAACTTGTTCTTGCACTGCTTTGCTCTGCTCAGTCTTTTGGTCTACTTGCTTGAGTAGCTCCTTATGGCGATTACGTGCCTCTTGAATAAACTCTGACTGTTGTTCAGGGGTCAGGTTCTTGTCGGCAACAATCATGTTGTATACCTTCTGGTAAGACGTAGCGACATCCTTTACTTCTGGTGCAGCAGTGTCAACAGTTGGAGCTTTCGACGGAGTATCCGTAGGCTTTGGTGCTTCGGTCGCTATCTCCGCACCATCTTCAACTGTGTTGGCTTTGTTCAAGTCTTGTATTTGACCTGATAGTTCTTCCTTCAATACATCCTTTTCTGTATCACTAGCAGCTCGTCCAGTATCCTTCTCGAAAATCTTCACAATGTCATCGAAGAGTACCTCGCCTTCACGGGTAGCAGTAGACAGTAACTTACCTACTGGAATAAACCCTGTAGGGTCGAGAGCCTTTAAGTAACCGAATACATAGTCGGCTGGTGTACCTTTACCAGACGAGATACGTGCTGCCTGTTCATCTGTTTCCTTAGTGTCTGCGAAGTCGCTCTTGTCAAGCCAGTCACGAAACCCCTGATAACCTTTGAGTCGCTGTGCATCAAGACGGGTACGAATAGCTTTGTCCTCGTCGGTAAGGGTAGGGTTTAACTTGTCAGCAGCCTGTCGAATTGCTGTAGCACTTTGGTCTACCGTCTCAACCACACGACTACCTACATCGACAGCACCACCAACGAGTGTCTTGCCTACTTGACCAATAGTGTTAAGAACTTTCCCGGGAACCGATTGCTCGTATGCTGCTTCGTCTTTAGTCTTCTTCGTTTCACGGAACTGCTTAATCAATGGTTCTACCTTCTCAGGAGCCGTACCTTTTGCACGAAGTGCCTTGACTGTGTTTGCATCTTCGTTAGTGAGACCTTTAAGTGAAGGGTCAGCCTGTGGAGCCTTTGGCACTTCAAGAGCACGAGGGGCAACAAGAGTGGGTTTACTCAACTCAGGTTTGACTACCTTCTTCACGGTATTCATAAAAGCCACCTGTTGTACGGGTGCTTTTGTTTGCTTCTTTGCTAAATCTTTAGCAGCAGCTTCTCGTCGCTTGCGCTCTTCCTCTTCACGCTTCTTCCTTTCGGCTTCTGCTTTTGAGCGTTCTGAATTATTAGTCCAGCCACCACCTGTGAAGAAGTTGCCTGCCCGTTCGAGGATGTCCATGAAGAGGAATCTCCTTTATTATTTAACTAATGAAAGCGTTGTTAGCTTTAATCTGGTTCTTCTCTTCGTCAGTAAGACCAGCAGATGTACCAGCAGCTGCAATAGCTGCTTGCTTTACTGCACCAGACAACGTGCTGTTGAGAACATTATCAAGTGAGCTTTGGATACTTCCAACACGGCTTGAGCTGTCTGTAGCACCCTTGATTTTTCCCTTGAGTCCTTCGTCTGTCATAAGGCTTGCCTTACTTGCACGAGCTGTACCAAGCTTTGTCTCGACAGCGTTTCGTGCATCAACAAGGTCTTGGTCATTATCTGTTTCGTCTAGTCGAGCAAAGATGCGAGCAAGTGCATCACGGTCTGCACCGAAGTTCGCACGAGTCGTCTCATCGTAGCTACCAAGTGTTGCTTGGTCTTTGGCTTTCTGTTCACCGACATCTTCGAGGCTATCTTCATAACCCTTCTTTGCATCTACCTTAGCGTAGGTAGAGTCAGTAGAGTCACCAGCACCGAGTGCTGCATATGAACTTTCAATGCCAGGGATTGCACCTGTGTACTTCTCTGTGAGCTTATTGATACTGTCACCAGCTGTACGGTCAATCTCACCTGCACGGCTCTGAATAAGAAGGTCGAGGTCTGAGAACAGTTGGTTGTAGATTGAGTCTACATCTCCCTGATAACCACGAACCTGTCCACGAAGTTCGTTAGTGCGAGCTGCTGCTGCACGTGCTGCAAGGTCTGCTACGCTAGGTGCTGCTACTGCCGTTGCGTCTGCCGGAGCGTCAACTGCTCGGTAGTTCATTGGGTTTACTGCTGGTTGAAGGTTCGGTGATGAACCCTGAATAACTGGAACTGTACCTTGGACAGACTTGGTGCTTCCACCTTGCAGGCTGCCTGAAGCACTTCCTTGAATAGGGGTACCGCTAACACCGTTTTTCTTGGTGTTGAAAGTTGCTACTACTACCATTTTAATTTCTCCTTGTTTGTTTTTGCGCTTTTATAATTCTGATTATAGCACTACCTATAGGTAAAATCACCATCCATCCGAGCCATATCCTTCTCTTGGTAGTACTTCTTCCATCCTAGCAATGCGAATGATTCATTCAGCTTGTTGTTTCGGAACTCTGTCTTACACGTACGAGAGTCAAGTAGGATAGGAACATCGAACACCATGTTGCTTGAGTTGAGGACTGAACCAGTAGTGTCTGAGCCACCACCAGTGATACCCTTTTCTGAGTCACTCATAGTGTCGAAGAGCGACCAACCGAATGGTGCTGTCGCCAAAACATCAAGACCAATACCTCCGAGGATAGCTGTATTGATAACTGTGGTGCGTCCTTCCTGTCCACGTTCTGTATAGAAGGAGATGTTCACGCTTCCTGCAAAGTCACGGAAGACTGGACGAAGTGCGTACCACCATTTCTCTCGGTCGATTGCTTTACCGTCAAATGCCTTTGTACGGAAAATCATATCAATCGCTTCACCATCATCGTTGTACGTACCCCAAGTGAACTCACGCATCTTCGCAACCTTCTCGTCTGAGAAGTAGAAGTGACGAGCACCGGAGTTATCACGGTGAACTACCATGTCGTTGGCACTGATAGCATCCCAAATCATCCAAGCATAGAAGCGTCGGTCGTAGACAATGACCGTGTTCATAGACGTACCTGTTACTGGTGCTGTTAAGAAGTAACGGTTGTCGAAGTAGACGGCTGCACACTTCACTCGTTGTGCTGGTGTAATTTGTTGAAGAATCTTCTTGATACGAGATGACAACTCGTTGGTACGAATGGCTGCGTAGTAGTTTGGTTCGTTACCGAGAACAAACACGCCATCATCTGATAGGAAGTAGGTGTCGTTTTCAACAGCACAGATGGTAGCATGGCTAACACATCCATAAGAGCTGGTAATACGTTCGACAACAAACCCGTTGGACTCATTAAAGTATAGTTGGTAAATTGAGTTCTCTTTAAAGATAATCAATACGTCTTGGAAGAATCCGAGACCTGTTACTTCCTGACCGTCGTTACGGTTAATGTCGATGGCACGTTGACCAGAGTTAGCACCTGAGAATACCGTAGCACCTGGCACGTTAGCTGCATCGTTGACAGCTACGTCGTCAGGGTTAGTCGGTACCACGTTGTTAGTGAAACGTGATGGTTCTTTAGCTGGTGCGAAGTATACACGGAATGGTTGTCCTGCAACACCTGACGCTACGTGATAACCCTTGTAAACTACAGAGAAGCGAGCACGTGGCATCGTTCCTGGTCGGGTGATAGTTGTTCCATCCCATACCATACCGCCGTTAGCTCCATCCCAAATGTACGTCTTGCTCTCAATTGAAGTAAACGATACGTCAGCTGCTGGGTCGGCAAATACTGAGCCAGCGACAGCAGTCCATGTCGAGTTAATAAGTCGTTTGATAGTTCCACCATCTGTAGTCATTGGGTATGTATCTGTCTCTGAAGTATAGATACCTACTCCCTTGCCGGGAAGGGTTAGACCATCTCCCACTGTCTGGTAGCCTGGACGTTTCTGAACAACACCATCTTCTACGTACTCGAAGTTCTTACTGCCTTCGGTAGCTTCTTTGTCATCGACGTTAATATCAGCACCAAGGACGTTGGTGCCTTTGCTCGGCTTTACGACCGAGATTTCTTTGTAAGTAACATCATTGTTACCTGCTCGAATACGGTAATCTGGTTCGTTATCTCCCCACATGATTAGTGCCCCGTATTACCAGTGTAGGTTCCGTTATAGTCTTGTAAGTTCACGTTAGTCCGTCGAGGCTTGTTGTTCTCAGAGTGCGCTACATGACGCTTCAGTTCAGCGTGGAACTCATCCCATTCTTGTGTAACATCG
>Ga0247817_10000400_pt1 | contig 24828 bp, 18 predicted proteins | sample UWRJL212509R1_FD_178010 | JGI IMG/M metagenome (GOLD analysis project Ga0247817, IMG submission 178010) | Plant litter microbial communities from Arlington Agricultural Research Station in Wisconsin, United States - UWRJ-L212-509R-1 | ecosystem: Environmental > Terrestrial > Plant litter >...
TTGATCCGACAGGTGCAGGCGACACGTTTGCAGGTGGTTTCATTGGATACATTGCCAGCACAAAAGATACTTCATTCGAAAATATGAAACGTGCCATTATCTATGGTTCTGCAATGGCTTCTTTCTGCGTTGAAAAATTCGGAACAGAGCGTATTGTAGGTTTACATAAAAAAGAATTGAACGAACGACTACAGGAATTTGTCGACTTGGTTCAATTTGAAATCAATCTTTAATATGAATATTCAAACAGCCTTCTTACGAAGGCTGATTTGTTTTAAGGAATAGCTGTTGTTGGTGTTTCTGCCTGAGCTAGTGAAAGTATAACGATTGATAGTTTCGAAGAGCACCAACAACTAAATCTGTAACTAATGACACTTTGATTGTTTCTGCTCCGCTTTGTTTTATGCTCATTAAATTAAAACTGGTGCTAGCGGAAACACCAACAATAGCAAAGTAGTCTGACAAATGTTTTTAGCAATATGTGGTCAGGAACGCTGATCTGTAGAGCTCAGACTTGTAAGTTGATACGAATTCACTATCAAACATACCGTCAGATAAATGACGGCAATGAAGCGCGGCAGTACTTCAAAATAAGATAGGTCGCGCTTCATTGCCGTTGTGCTTTAGCCAACGGATCGGGAGGTTTATTAAATCCTACAAACCTGTTTGCTATCATTTCTATTAATGGTATTGAATATATTATATTAAATAAAAAAACGCTTAGTATAAACACATAACACCATTCATATCAATAACTACATGAATAAACTTATTCCATTTGTATTTGCAGTATCAGTACTTTTATCCGTACAATCGTGCCGCTCGGTTAAATCCAAAGCACCTGCCGAAGCATACCAGACATTCGAATACAAAGCACCTGTATCACACGTTATAGTACCTGTTGAATTATCGCTTCGCGAAATTGAAACAGAATTAAACAATCAATTGAATGGTTTGATTTACGATGATGCAGATTATGCAGATGGTGTATTGATGAAAGTATGGAAGGTAAGTCCGATCTTACTTTCTATGAAAGGCGAAGACATTGTCTACGAAGTGCCTATTAAAATATGGTCTAATATCAAATGGGAATTCAATCAGTTTGGCATTAAAATGTCTGATGAATTTACCGCAGAGGCTTCGCTTCGCATGACCTTTAATACTAAATTAAAGATCGGGGTATTCTGGACCTTAGAACCTCAAACGACTTTGCAAAAATACGATTGGATCGAAAAGCCTGTTGTTACCGGCGGCAGCATCTCATTGCCTGTAACATTTATAGCAGACAGGGTTATTAAATCACAGCAAAAATTTATTACTGAAGCAATTGACAATGAGATCAAACATCAGATCGAATTGCGCAAGTATGTAGAAGAAGGCTGGAATGCGTTGCATCAGCCCATACAATTATACAACAATCCCAATGCATGGTTACGCATTAGCCCCTCAGCGATTGCTGTAACACCATTAACAGGCAATAAAGACTATGCCAATGCAACTATACGTATCGATGGGGTTGCAGAAACATTTATCGGCTCCAAACCTGCAGTAAAGCTAACCAACCTGCCCAATGCAACATACACAAATACAACTTCAGGAGATTTTGTAATTTCACTCATCAATGAAATGACGTATGAAGAAGCAAGCAAAATTGCCCATCAGCATTTAGCAGGTCAAACTTTTACAAATTCGAACGGAAAGAAAAAAATACACATCGATAGCGTAAGTATTTATGGAGGCGGAGAAAATCTGATCATAAAAACAAAAGTATCAGGCAACGTAACAGGCACTATTTATTTGAAAGGAAAACCAACGTACGACTCTCTTACTCAAACGATTTATTTAAAGAATTTAGATTATTCGATCGAAACCAAAAATGCAATGGTTAAAACAGGTAATTGGATCTTAAAAAGTTCGTTAAGTAAACGTATACAGGAAGCTCTTCGATACTCTGTTGCTGAAGATATGGCAAAAATGAAAAAAGAAGCGAACACCTATATCAGTTCGTATAATATCACTAAAAACACGGTTGTAAAAGCAAGCATAAATCAGTTAGCGCCTAAAGACATTTTTATTACAGAAGGATCAATCAAAGCCGTAATATTTGCTACGGGGTCAATGAAACTATCTATTAAGGGACTGGATTTCCATTGATGGAAAAAATAATAAAAACATATCGCAAACGTCTTTATGACTTAACAACAGGGAACCGTTCACTGTTGTTTTTGCGTTTATCCGCTACGCAAGAGCTCGATATAAGTGAATTGCATTTTATCGATAAGCATGCAGCGTTCCATATTATTGAAGAATTAGTAACAGAGAGAAAAAACATCCGCATCTGTTCGGTACAGGAGCCACGAGTTGAAAAAGTTCAGTTTGTCTCATCTACCTTAAAAAAGATCTATCGTAAGCTTGGTCAAATATATGAAGAACGTGGTTTGTACGAATGTTATGTGGGGTGGTTATTTGCAGAAGGCAAATGGAAAGATGGTACGCCTTTTCGCGCGCCATTGTTATTCTTTCCTATAAAACTTGAGATGGAAGGCAATGCCTGGTATCTGAACAGAGAAGGCCGCAGCATACAATTGAATAAAAGTTTATTATTGGCATTTGCTCACTACCACGATTTAGTATTGCCGGATGAACTTCTGGAAGAAGACTTTGAAGAATTCTCTTCAGACCCGTTGGAATTCCGTACACAGACCTATGAATGGTTAAAGAAAACCAAACTGGAATTTTTATTCAGTAAAGAATATTTTACGAATGAGATTCAGCCATTAAAAACTTACAAGAGGCGGGAATACGAAAGCATTTATCATCTTGGCGAAATGCGCATTGCGCCTAATGCTGTATTGGGAATCTTTCCGCAAGCAGGTTCTGCTATTGCAGCAGATTTTGATACATGGGCCGAAAAGCTCACCGATGTTTCTCTTGAAAACTTTTTTGCAGACCGCAATCACATTGAAACACCAAACGACCCATACAAAGAAGATCTGATGGCGCCTTACAGCATGGATGCATCTCAGGAGTTTGCCGTGCGTGAAGTACTAACAGGAAAATCGATCGTCATTCAAGGTCCGCCGGGCTCAGGAAAATCAGAAACAATTTGTAATATGATCTGCGCGGCTGTTGCTGCGGGCAAAAAAATATTGGTCATGTCGCACAAACGTGCGGCGCTGGAAGTCGTTGCAAAACGACTTGGACAAAAATCCCTTGATGATTTTTTCTCATTGGTACACGATGTAAAATTCGATCAGAGAAATTTATACAACAAGATTAATAAACAGATCGAAAACATTGAAGCGTTCCAAACGATCAACAATGGTTTAGATGCGATCTATATGGAACGGGAATTTGCTGCATCCGTAAAACTCCTTACTCAACTCAACACACACAGCGAAGAATTTAGAAATGCTCTCTTTGACACACATGTTTGCGGGTATACCGCGCATGAGTTGTATTTAAAAGGCAACACAGAAGAAGCAACCATTAATCTTAGCGACCTCTATACATCCTATCCTGCAAAAGAATTAGACAGACTCATTCATGCAATACAAACGTATAGTATTTATGCAGCTATTCCCTACCCAAATGCAGATCTATGGAAAAACCGCATTGGATTAGCAGGCATGGCAGAATCAGATCTCGAAAGCTTAAACACAAAGGCTGTAGTTTTAAAGCATGCCATTGATGTGTTTGCACAGCAGATATCTGTATATAAAGAAACACGTGTTGCAAACGAATTTGAAAATATTACTTCTTTAAAGAAAACACTCGAACAACTTCAGCTGCTGCTTAAAGAAGTTTCAACTCAAAAAATCTGGAATTCCTTTGAGAAACCTATTGAACTCGCAAGAGCCTCGGGATTGATTGAATCGATTGCTTCTATTAACCAGCATTATGAGATCATATATCAAAATTATGATCTTAAAGCATTGCATGAAATTGCAATACTTATGTCCAAAGCTAAAACAAAAGCGTCCAATCCAATTTTATGGTTTTTTTATTCTTTGTTTTCTGCAGAATTTACAACTTTAAAGAAATTTGCTGTTTATTTGAATGTAGAATTTTCTCCAGGTTCCTTACAAGAATTAACGAATAAGCTTGATTCTATTCTGCATGCGGAAAAATTACTGAAAGAATTTTCAACGTTTAACTCCATTCAAGTTTCATTACAGGATTTAGCCTCTGTACAATTCATAAATGAATCGATACAAACATTCAATGCCTTGTTATCAATACTAGAAGATCAGGCGAATGCATTATATCGTTTTTGTGTTTCAAAAGATGCTGCATCGATTGCTCTGCTGCTTGATAACACATTGCATGCACACACGATCGTTCAGCAGGAGATAGAAAATACTTCGGGCAATTTCAGTGCTGTACAACAACTGTTATTTATAAAAGACTCATCCCTGCTTAAAGAATGGATGCAGTTCATAACAACGCATTTCAATGACATTCAGCATCTGGATATCTTGCTGGAATCGCTCACACCAACCGACAGGATTTGTATCCAGCGTTTATCCAATCTTGCAGACACATATCCTGCAAACAAATGGGCAGCCCTTGTTGAACAATCTATTTTAAAACATTGGATCCAGCACATCGAATTGGTGTATCCGACCCTTAAAAGTTTAGACACATTACGCTGGAAACAATTTGCACAGGACTGGGCAATTCATTCAGAAAAACGCAAAGAGCTTTCTTTAGAAATGATCTTAGGAAAACTACGCGAGCAAACGTACCGGGAGATCGTTTTCAACCGTTTACAAAACCGCGTTACATACCGGGACTTACAACATCAGGTAACGAAGAAAAAACGCATGTGGCCCATGCGCAAGCTGATGCAGGAATACGCACAGGAAGTATTTTCACTTATCCCCTGCTGGATGATGTCGCCCGAACAGGTGTCCTGTGTTTTCCCGCTTGAACAATTATTCGATATTATTATTATCGATGAAGCTTCGCAATGTTATACCGAACATAGCTTACCCGCTATGTATCGCGCAAAACAAATTGTGATTGCAGGCGACTCACAGCAATTGCCTCCAAGCGACCTGTATCGTGTACGCTGGGACGATGAAGAAGAAAACGAAGCCGATATTGAAATCGATTCCTTGCTTGATTTGGGCGAACGCTATTTATCAAGCGTATTGCTGAAAGGTCATTACCGCAGCCGTTACCCTGAGTTGATCGCTTTTTCAAATCAGGAATTTTACGGAAACAAATTGAACTATCTACCTCATTATGCCGATATACTTTCAGATATAAAACCCATTACCTATAAAAAAGTAGCCGGAATCTGGTCAAACAGCATGAACAAAATTGAAGCGGAAGAAATTGTTCGAATAACCCTTGAGTATATTCAGGCTGGAAAACATTCCATCGGTATTGTTTGCTTCAATTACCAACAGGCATCGTTTATTCAGGATCTATTAGAAGAACAATCGATTGCAAAGCAGATCTCAATACCTGCTGAACTCTTTGTGAAAAATATTGAAAACGTGCAGGGCGATGAACGAGATATTATTATTTTCTCCGTTGGGTATGCGCCCGACAAAAATGGAAAATTTGCAATGCAGTTTGGCAGCCTGAATATGCAAGGAGGTGAGAAGCGTATGAACGTTGCTGTTTCCCGTGCACGCGAGGCTGTTATTGTTGTGTCCAGTATTATGCCGCAGGAGCTACGGACAGAAACATTAAAACATGAAGGCCCTCGTATTTTAAAAGAGTATTTGCAATACGCCTGGGATTGTCAACAGTTTGATCGGAATGCTTTTTTCACCAAACATGCGCATTCCGTTTCAGCTACTTCAACTGCAGGAAAGGTGATGCACTGGTGCGCGGAAAAGTCAACTCTAAAAGCAGCTCCAATATATCCATTTGCTTCCTTAACTCTTAAGGGAAAAACTCAGGACCGATTGATCGATACAGATGATAGCACATATAAAAATATTGAGTTTGCGAAATACTGGCACTTCAATAAACCATTGCAATTAGCTCAAAAAGGCTGGTCATACACCCAAATACTTTCAAGAAATTTGTATCTGAAGCTTTCGGAAGAATTTATTGATTATCTGAACTCCTCAGGAAATTCGAAACTTCCTTGACAATTAAGCGTTATTCAAATACATTCGTACTCGTATGATTATTGATAAACTGCGTATTCAAAAAAATATTTCCGACGAAGATTTCGACGCGATCTATCCATTTGAAATACGTGAGTTATCTGAGCGTCATTGGACATCTGTCTTCGTTTCAAAAACTGCGTCAGAGTTCCTCTGTAGTGAACGGCCGGTGAAAGTATTAGATATTGGCAGCGGTGCAGGTAAATTTTGTTTTGTTAGTGCAGCATTACATCCAACCTCAGAATTTCACGGCATTGATATTAGAGAAAACTTCATCCATATATCCAATCAACTCAAAGAACAATATTTAATACCTAATGTTTCCTTCTTTCAACAGGATGTTCTGCAAATGGATCTTTCAGGGTATGATGGTATTTATTTTTTTAATTCCTTTCAGGAAAAAATAGATCCGACTTCTTCTATAGACCATACCAGTCAGGTTTCTGTTGAACAATACATTGAATACACCAAGCATATATTTAATGAATTAAATAAAGTTCCTAGAGGCACAAAGCTGGTAACCTATTTTTCAGAAGGGTTTTGTGTTCCTAACTCATTTCGCTTGCTGGCAACACATTTTGATGGAGAATTGAAATTCTATTTGAAAGATCTGGAGCCACACGAATACAATCTTTTACTGAACGAACAAGATATTGCTGATCACATAGACAAACACACGTTTTTGTCCTAATACCTATAATTAACCATGCTCCTTTCCCTGTTTTATTCTGTAGTGTTTTTCCTGCAAGCCATTCTTACTCCTGGCGCCAACAAGATCGATGGCAAGCATGTAAAAGTTGTGCATGCAAAAATTACACGTGTTGCATTTTTAGATAGTATTATTTGCGAAAGTTCAACACTCGTAAAACCAGACAATGATTTTGATTTATATTATACGCTCAACGATAGCGGATCTAAACCTGAACTATTTGCTGTAAATGAAAAAGGCGAGCTACTCGATTCTATGACCATACCCAATGCGCAAAATAAAGATTGGGAAGAATTGGTGTATTATAAAGACAATTATCAAAATCCATTCTTTGTTATTGGAGACATGGGAAATAACCGCAACAAAAGAAAAGATCTTTGTCTGTATGAATACAATTTAAATAAAAACGCTACTACTGTACACCCATTTTCATACATCGACCAAAAACAATTTCCACCAATAAAAGACAGTTTGGATTTCGATTGTGAAGCTTTTTTCAGAAGAGATTCTTCGTATTATTTTATTTCTAAAAACAGAGGTAAAGGTCCTGTGAAGCTCTATCAATTAGGGCAAGACACAAGCGATCATCAGGCATCTGTAAAGCAAACAATTCGTTTCAAAGGAATGGCAAATGGGTGTTCTGTTTATAGAGATGAAAAGTCAGGAGCAGAAAAAATAGCTATGATCCTTTATGGAAGAATCTTTCTCTTTCATATTATAGATTCAGCCAATGGTATTTCATTAACGCCTTATGGTGTAATTAAATTTCCAAGCGCCGGACAATCTGAAGGAATCTGCTGGCACAACGAACGCGAATTAAGGGCGACCAACGAACGTGGTAAACTTTTTAAGATCGTATTGAAAAAGTAGTTTTATAATATAAAACCAAACTCTCAGAAAATAAGGTCGTCGAGGTTTAAAACCTCGACGACCTTATACTGGCAACTCCTCTATCCGTAGAGTTAGCGCAGTGCTCTACGGATGTTCAATTTATTGAGAGTCTTTGACTCGATTTTTATCATTATCGATATTTTAATCGAGTCAAAGACTCTTTATTATCAATAGATCCGTATAGCGATTCGCTAACTCTACGGATAGTCCATGGAATAAAAAAAAGAAGAACAGCAATTAGATAGCCCTTTTATCTACCCAATCACTGCTCTTCTAAGTATACCAACTACTATATTAAAACGAAAGTCTATTATGCATTTTGTTTTGACTGAACAATATGTTCTTCTTCAATATCACGTAATGTTGCAAACGCCTGTTCAAAGTCTGCAATAATATCACCGATGTGCTCAATACCTACCGATACACGCAGCAAACCTGAAGTTACTCCGGCAATCTTTTGTTCTTCTTCGCTCAGCTGTTGATGTGTTGTTGATGACGGATGAATGATCAATGTTTTTGCATCACCTACATTTGCAAGGTGACTTGCTAATTTCAGACTATTTACGAATTGAGCAGCACGTAATTTTCCGCCTTTAATTTCAAAAGACAATACACCGCCAAATCCACGTTTCAAATATTTTTTAGCAAGCGTATGATATTTACTGCTCTGCAAGCCTGGATAATTCACGCGTTCAACATCTGAATGTTTCTCTAACCATTCTGCCAATGTTTGTGCATTCTGTACATGTCGATCTACGCGTAATGACAGTGTCTCTAAACCTTGTAATAATAAAAATGAATTGAACGGACTTTGAGATGGACCAAAATCACGAAGCCCTTCTACACGTGCACGAATAATAAAAGCTATGTTTCCAAAAGGACCATTTGTGCCAAAAACATCCCAGAATACCAATCCATGGTAGCCTTCTGATGGTTCAGAGAACTGAGGGAATTTTCCATTTCCCCAATTATAATTACCGCCATCAACAATAACCCCGCCTACAGATGTACCGTGTCCACCTATCCATTTCGTTGCAGACTCAACAACAACATTGGCGCCATGTTCCAAGGGTCTAAATAAATATCCGCCGGTGCCGAATGTATTATCAACGATCAATGGTAAATCATGTTTTTTGGCAAGCGCTGCAAATGCTTCAAAATCCGGAATGTTAAACTCAGGATTTCCAATGGTTTCAAGATATAGAGCCTTTGTTTTATTGTCGATGAGTTTTTCAAAACTTTCAACTTTATCTCCCTCAGCAAAGCGGGCTTCAATACCTAATCGTTTAAACGAAACTTTAAACTGATTGTGGGTACCGCCATATAGAAAAGATGTAGTAACAAAGTTGTCACCTGATTGAAGAATATTTGTTAAAGCAATAAACTGCGCAGATTGTCCGGATGATGTTGCCAAAGCAGCAACACCGCCTTCCAAAGCAGCAATCCGTTTTTCAAACACATCCGTTGTCGGATTCATAATGCGGGTATAAATATTTCCAAACTCTTTTAATGCAAATAAATTTGCTCCATGATTTGAGTCTTTAAATACATAAGAAGTAGTTTGATAAATAGGCACTGCACGTGACTGTGTAGTAGGATCTACTTCTTGTCCGGCGTGTAATTGTAGTGTTTCAAATTGAAAAGACATAGCATAAAGAGTTTAGTGTTGATGATTAAACAGTGAATCAAAACGGAATTCGTTGTTCGATTTCACTTGGACGATGTAATTGCATATAAAAGAAAGGAAACTGCCTTTTAAGTCAATAATATTAACAATTTCAAAATAATATTCTGAAAATAAAAATTTAAAGCCAACATTTAAAATATTATTTCGAAACAATACCATGACAATTTCTACTTTAAAGACCTATATTTTACCCAAAAACTCCAAAATCATCTTTTTTTCTATAGTCAGCAAATTGCTTAACGGTAAGGAATAATTAACAGGTATTGCATTATTATGCCAATGAATAGAACTACCTTTTCATCAACCAGAATCTCCGTTGCTTTTTCGGTGTGGAATTAGCTTAAATTTTACACCATTCTTATGTCATACTTAGAAGAAATTTCTATTCAAGTAGAAAAATTTTATACTGCTTTAGATAAAGACCTTGCATCATTTCAAACCCAAGCGAATTATTCCTGCATTACTGGCTGCTCCAAATGCTGCAGTTCACCAAATATTGAAGCAAGCATATTAGAATTGCTGCCATATGCATTCTATCTATATAAAAACAATACTGCTGAAAATGTATATGACCGCTTATTGCTAAATATATCCCCTGTGTGCAGTTTATATAAACCTGTCCAAACGTTATTACAAAAAGGAGGATGTTCAGACTATCAACACCGGGCGGTTATATGCAGATTATTTGGCTTTTCATTTACAAGAGACAAAGTAGGAAAGTCTACATTGCTCGCCTGTAAAGATATTAAAGCTGCATATCCTGATGTATATAACGCTGTTAATACACAAGCTGATCCTGTTCCATTGACAACAAATTATTACAATCAGCTTTCAGCTATTGATTATCCTTTGAGCCAAAAACAATATCCTATAAATGAAGCCATGCGCTTAGCGATCGAAATGGTTCTAAGCCATTTTCATTATAGTGAACCGTTTGGTGAGGATGTCAAAAATGCATCGTAAAAATAAATTGTAAAAATCATTTTTTAAGGTCAGCAAAAAAAGCTGTCAAATCAGTATCAAAGTATGTACAAATTGCATCAAGCGTGCTAACGGTTATATTACTTTGCCCCGCCTCTACTCTGCCAATATGTATACCGGTATCCTGATAAACAATATCCTGACTTAATCCACTTTTTTCCCGAAGTGATTTAATTTTTCGAGCAATTTGCTCAACCAATTTTTGATTTTTTATCTGACTCACACCGAAATCTCAACAAATTGCAAATAAATATCAATTACATATTTGTCATTAATGTTTATTATTTATATAATTGCTCTTGATGATTTTTTTCACATTAATCAAACACAGCTATGATACCATCAAAAAAAACTATTATTCTCAATCTCATTGTTGAAGATTTTAATCTTCAACAACTACTCCAAGGCATGGAAAATATGGGCTTTACAAGCATGAATGAATATAATTTTCACAAAATTGTAGCTAGCTTAATGGATTTAGACCCTGATAATATCCCGGAAAATTGGCTGGATACTTATTTTAGTTTTTCTGAAAAAGCATGCAGTGCTAAATTTCATGACAAACAAGATTTGTTAATTTTAGCAAATAGATGTCTTAAAGAATTACTCATTATAAATATATTCAGCTTGAAATGACAGAAGCCTACAGTAATTACATCAAAAAATTACTTATTAACACCAGACAAATTAATTGCCAAGCTTGTTATGACATTTTTATATGCTTCAATCTGCCCTTTTAAATTAATGACTTCGCTCTCCAACGCAATTTCATTAGGTGTGCGTCCGTACTCGGTTATATTTTCTTCAACTATTGAAGATTCATTAATTAAGGAGGAATACATATTTCCTTTACCTGTAAGAAGCCATCGAGCATTAATATTATCAAATGACAATATTATTTTTTCAAGTACGGCAAATGATGGATGACTTTTTCTTCCTGTAACAATGTTATGAATTACAGTCGGATCAAGCCCTAGATGAATGGCAAATGTTCTATTATTGAGCTGGTGATCATCAATAATCATTTTAATTCGCATTTGTATAGTTTGTTTATTCATAATAAATAATACTAAAATAATTAGCAACAGATATTATTTATATTTACATTTGACATAATACCTTATAAATATTGACAATATATCAAAAATATTATCAAAAGAAAACAACGCAGCAAAATAACAATTAAATCATCAAGCTATGGATGACAAAACAGATAACCTCAAAGATCCTATTCTTTTTAAAGAAGAAGAATTGATACGTTTGAAAAAACTAGATGATTTATTTTCATCAGCATCATCTCAACAGCTAAGAGAATCTATTCATGAAATTTATCTAACCTATATTATCCAAAATCATGAAATGCTTCCAACAAATTTCACTCGTATTGCAACAGATATTTATTATCTCCTCCATTTTTTAGATACAGTAGAAAAAAAATGAAAATCAAGAGCATCTTCCAAGCCCACTATACATATGTTAAGTGCATTGCAAATAATGCTACTGAAATTAAAGTATTTGTTAGATTAATACTTTTTATTGAATAAATTTCGACGATATATATAAACATTCATTCATAGAATCCGTAATTTAAAGTTCGTTCGTGCTTTTAAAAACTGTCACGAATCTAAATTACAACTAATGCAATTTGCTATGAAAAAAAAATTACTCCTACCCTTTCTTTGCATTTTCTTCTTATCGGCAACTGTTTTTGCACAAACAACGGGCACCTATGTAGTGGCAGATAATGGCACATATATGTCGTCTTGTAGTGATACGCTCATTACACTTGCTGATATTTTTGAAAAAACAGGCATTCGTGATCTGAATGACCCAAACGACAATGTAAGCATGTATAAAATGTTCCGTCTGGCAGGCTCAGTAATTACTGAAGATGAATTGACGAGCATTAAATACAGTGATCACTCTGCTGTGTTTATTCAAAAAATGAATGCTACACATTTCCATAATAGCGGTGTTCAAATATTTCTATATCTGACGATCCCTCCAACCTCATTATTTACGGCAGATACATTAAATTATACAGTTGAAAAAGGTGCGACAGTAAATTATTCAGTGGACTTCTTTTCAAAGTTCCTCTTCTTTGGTAGCGGCAAAGATGTTACAGATTTAAATCATAGGATTCTATTCACAAATCAAACATCTGGCAGCACAGAAACTCCTATCAGCAGTTTGCCAAACTGGAGCGTTGTTGGAAAAGGGAATTACAAAATCAGAGTGCAGGTAGCAGTATGCACAGCATCTGATTATTATTATGACAGTATATATGTGATTGTGAAAGAATCACCATGTCTAAAAGTTGAAATAAAAGATATGCCTCCCGTTTGCCACGATGAAGTAATCGATATAACTCCATATGTGTATGTAGATGGACATGCAGCAACGCTAACAGAGCTCGAAGAAATAACTTTTATTAATACAAGTTTAGCAGCAAGTCCTGTCAATTTTGACCCGACAGCTCTGGATATGTCTGAAATGATTGATAAGATTTCACGCTTCCCGCAGTTTCAGATGAAATACCAGCATAATGTTGACTTGGGAGTTTGTACAAATTCAGGATATGTACCTGCATTAAAAGTACCCGCTGAAATAGGTGCGTCTAATGTTGTTATTACAAAAAACAATTATGGCGCATTAGTAACATATACAGTTGATGGAGACTATTACGGCTTCAACAATATTTTTGAAAAAGATGTATTTAAAAAATTATACCTCGATAACTTCAATGTACATGCAGGTTCTACATTTGATTTTTATTCAGAAGCAACGTTAGAAACTCCTGTTACAGGAAACAATTTAACACCGGGCACATATCATATTGTTGCTACAAACCCGGACTGTTCAAATGACAGTGCTCGATTTACTGTAAATATCAAGAACAAAGATTTTGAAATTGTATGGAGAAGTGCTCCGGCACTTGGTAAAGGGTTTTACACATTTACGGCCCCTGTCACTGCAGGTGCTTCTTATGCATGGTTTGTCTGGGGCGGTTCAATTATTTCAGGCATTAACTCGAATGAGGTGACCGTATATTATTCTGAGAATGCTGCACCGTCAGTATTAGTAAGCTGTACCATAACATTGGCTGCAGCGCGTATAGCAGGAGAAGGAGGATCTGAAAAATCGGCTGTATATCTTACATCAAATGCGAATAATGAAAAAACAGAAATTACACCAGGTGTAACAACATCTGTTTTTTCAAGCGTTTCAAAAAGTTCTCTTACAGCCTATCCAAATCCGGCTGCTGAAACATTTGCATTATCAGGCTCAGGCATCTATGATATAAAAATCTACAATGCTGTAGGTCAACTCATTTTTGCGAATACTTCGTATGAAGCATCTACTCCTATTTATCTTGAAAATAAGGGTTTGCTTGTAGTTCATGCAACTCAAAAAGGCGTATCACAAGTAGTAAAAGTTATTAGAGAATAATCAAGGACTTATAAATTACCCCAATAAAAAACCGTCCCGATAGCTATCAGGACGGTTTTTTATTGGGGTATTAAGAACGGAATTTAACTTAATGCTGTGAATTAAAACACATGAATAACGTAACAAATTAATCGTTCAAAATTAAGATTATTGAAAAGAAACAATTGTTCCCTTAGAATATTTAAAAGACGTAAGATGTGATATTGGAATAAGAAATACACCGGAAGGCTTCTTTCCTTGTCCATCGGCACTCAGGTATAGATCTTCCCCCATTGCTTCAATACTGTACAAGACATACCCTTCAGAATTATTAATCTTTATTGTTGTCCATTTTTTTCCTAGGTCCCTGCTGATCATAAGTTCCCCATTTGTACCTATAGCATAGAGTGTCTTATTGTGATACATTAAGCCTACATACTTTGTGCCGATGCCCTGCGTTTGGATACATGGTTTCCAATGAAACTTTTTTAGCTTTGAATAAAAAACGCCTTCTTCCGTAGCGGCAAACATTATTTTATTTTTAACAGAAAGTATTCTGCGTACATTCAAATTGTCAGGTAATCCTTTATTACAATTTATCCAGTCATCTTTCGTGGGATCTTTTTTAAATACACCTCCGCCATACAATGAAACAAATAAATCATTTTTCGTTTTTTCAAAACCAGCTATATATCCTGCACCTCGTTGATCAAGCATGGATGAAGAAGTCCAGGTTTTTGTTTTAAAATCATACACTTCGATCCAACGTGGCCACGACGTATAATACAACTGAGACTTGTATTCAACCATTTCCCAATTAATATTTCCTTTTGCAGTTCTTGTGCCTAATAGATTCATCCAGGTAGAATCTGCACTTTTATACAAAACCGAATTACTTTGGCTTGACACATACACTACACCATCATACGAAACAACCGAACGGACAACATGCTTATCATCTTTATCACGATCTCCAAATTCAACACGCAAACTATCTTTTGAAACGTTGAGTAAATAATAACGACAGCCCAGATACATTGTCGTATCATTTATCTTAAACAGTTCTCTTGGCACAAAACGATCTGCCGGAATATTCATTTTAATTTGTGTCCAATCAACGGTTTTATTTTTTATCTGAGCGATCGCGCTGAATGAAAATGCAATGCACGCAAAAAGTAGTAGTCTAATTTTCATAATATGTTGTAGAAAGTAGTTCTGTGCCATATGATTGCTGTTATTTAATCTTTTTTCGTTTCTTAATAAAACTGATAATCTTTATTACTGCTAACGCAATCAAAAAGATTGGGAGTAAGATTCAAATAAAAAACAATAGAAATACATCTCCCCAACCTGAAGGTCCGCTTAAAAAAAGCTGTTGAAAGATCATAGTGTAGTATATCTATAGTTCTGTATCTTCGTATTTTCTTAAGGTCTGTACACAGAGATATACACTCACGGCAACCATTAACGCGCCTGCTAAAAATGGAGCACCTGGTAATTCAATGGGTGCACCCTCACCTGTAAAATAGGAGAATAAATTATTCATCAACGGGGGACCAATAATAGATGTGAGGCTCATGAGTGATGTTAATGCACCTTGTAATTCACCTTGTTCTGTTGCCGGAACCTGACCCGATGTAATGCCTTGTAATGCAGGACCAGCAATGCCTCCCAGTGCATAGGGTACAAGAATGGCAAACATCATCCATCCTTGATATGCAAAAGCAAACATCAATAATCCTGCAGCATTTAATATAAGTCCGATATATAATGCCCACTTCTGCCCGATCTTTGGAATGATGAGACGAATCAAACCGCCTTGAACGATTGCAATCATTAATCCTACAAAACCCAATGAATAACCAACCATTTCATGATCCCAGGCAAATTTATATTCTGTAAAGAATGTCCAGTTTGATTGTACAGAGTGTCCTGCTATAAAAAACAAAAACATAGAAATAACCAAGCCAGCTACTACCGGATATTTTTTTAAATGCAACAACGACCCAATTGGATTTGCACGCTTCCAATCAAACTCTCTTCTGTTCTCTTTAGACAAAGATTCAGAAACAAAGAAGTATCCGAATAGTACATTTAATAAGGTAAAAGCAGCAGCAACCATAAACGGCATACGCGGCCCCCAATTACCTGCTATACCTCCGATAACAGGACCGATAATAAAACCAATACCAAATGCTACACCAACAAGTCCGAAGTTTTGAGCACGCTTTTCTGGCGTACTAATATCTGCAATGTAAGCCGTAGCTGTAGTAAAGCTTGCCCCGCTGATACCTGCTAAGATTCGTCCGACAAACAACCAGCCGATGGTTGGTGCAAATGCAGAGAAAATATAGTCGAAGCCCAGACCGAGTAAGGAAAACAACAATACCGGCCTGCGTCCATATTTATCACTTAATGCCCCAAGTACGGGCGAAAAGAAAAACTGCATGATTGCATAGGCAAACGTTAGCCAGCCGCTGTACTGAGCTGCCTCGCTTAAGTCTTCGCCTGTAAGGTCTTTGATTAGATCCGGAATTACAGGCATAATGATCCCAATACCTATTACATCGATTAATAATGTAACGAAAACAAATCCAAGTCCGGCATTTTTATTTGCAGTCATAAAATGATTAAATATTTTTTAATTTATTACCAAAAACCTATTTGCCACACGAACTTCATACCAATAGAATTATCAAACCTTAATTTTGAATTGTAATTGATATCAAGAAAATAAAATGGCAATACATTTATATAAGAGTCGATTTCTTCAAATCGAATTATTGTGTAATTTATTTTGGGAGAAAATCTAAGCATAGGAAAAAAATCATCTTTTACTTTTTTCAAACCAAGACCTACTTCAAAAACCAAGTGTTCTAAATAAAATTTTGACCAACGATATTTTTCTGTAATCTTATGAGGTTTAGGTGTACTAAGATAAAAATTAACAGAAGCTCCGATCTTATATAAATTACCCTGTTTAGTATCCATCCATATCAAATAAGACATAGGATCATATGCTATTGAATAACATCCAGTTTGTTTATAAGAAAACCCAAATTTATATTTTGTAATTAAATCACTTGAATGAAAGGAATTTTCAAAACCCAAACCAATACCTGCAGAACAATAAAACTCTCTATGCCATCCCCACAGTTGATCTTTAGGAATTGGCACAATTGAATCGTTAGTCTGTGAATAAACCACTGAACAATGAATAAGAAAAAACAATGAAAGAAATATTCTCAGCAATGATGTCATCCCCTTTCCGTTTGGAATTTGTCTTTTGTGATTTGGAATTTGACCCTACTATTCAATCACCTTCATCGGATAAAAAGGTTTAGTCTGATCAAAAATGTATTTATATGTAATGTGTACTTTACGGATCTTACCGCCGGCCGCTTCTGCAACCTTAACCATTTTCGGATTAAAATTGCCTATCCAGTTCATTTCAAATTCCGTATAGCGTGTCATTGGCTGTACCACTTTAGCAGCAGCCATTACAATAGCACCTTCCAGGCCTTTGCCCTGAAACTCAGGAACGACGCCGAATACCACGCCAAACATTTTTTTGCACGTACCTGTATATTTATGATATAAAAATTTAAGCTTTGCAACAATATCCCACTTCCCTTTCAGCTTTCCGTTTAAGTGTTTGAAGATCTGATTCAATTCCGGGATCATAATGAAGAATCCGATCGGTTCATTATTATAATAAGCAAACCAAACAATTTCCTCATCTAAAATTGGCTTCAGCTGGTTCATCATTGCCATAGCCTGTGCTTTTGGCATTTCACGTACACCTGCATGTTTTGTCCATGCTTTGTTGTATACCGTTCTGAAATCTTCGCCGTATTGTTCCAGCTTCTTCTTTTCAATATGCTTAAATGAATAGGCCGGGTCGCGCGCCAAACGATCTGCCTTTTCCTGATAAATAGGCGGCAGATCTCCTACTACATATCTATGAAAAGTATATTGCTGATAATATTCTTTAAATCCGTAATTTTCAAACAAAGGTCTATAATACGCCAGGTGGTAGGGCATACCATAAACCGGTTCGTAAAAACCATCTACTAAAAGTCCCCACCAGTTTAATCTTTCGCCAAAATTGATCGGACCTTCCATAGCTTCCATGCCACGTTCTATCAACCAGGCCTTTGCGGTATCAAATAAAAAATTCGCTGCCGCCTGATCGTCGATGCACTCGAAAAATCCACAGCCGCCTGTTTTATATTCAGAAGTCTTAGCTGTTTTATTATCAATGAATGCAGCAATACGACCAATGATTTTATTATCATCGCTGTATAACAACCAACGTGTTGCTTCACCATGACGGAAATATTTATTTACTTCTTTATCGAAAATTCCTTCTATATCTGAATCCAGGGGACGGATCCAGTTCTTTTCGTTTTTGTATAATGCTACGGGAAATTCTAAAAAGGCTCTCTTCTGCGCCTTATCCTTTATTTCAACAACTTTCATATGAGTAAAAATAGGGATAAATGTGCAGGTAGAAAAATTGGAGTGTCGATTAAGGAAGCACTGAAGAAAACTAAAAAACTAAAGCCAAAATATAAATTTCAACCCAACTTAATTTTTATATATGATCAATTTTGCACTATTAACTTAAGTTAATGATACTATTATTTAGGTATTTTGATACTTAAATAATAGTAATTTTAAAATTCCCATACATCTAAAAAATTTACAATGAATTTATTTTTAAGCAGTTAAATATCTAATCAATCAGTATCATTAAAAGCTGCCAATTCATTTTATTTTTAATTAGTCTAAATAGGCATAATTTTGAAAAATAATAAAACGTCTCGAGACTTCAATTTAGTATAAACCAATACAAATTTTACTGAAATTATGCTTTACAAAAAAATGTGTTTGAATGGTTGCCTCACTATTCTTTCGCTCTTAAGTTCTATATATGTTTTTTCTCAATCGTCATCAAGTTCAATATACGGACAGGTATTCTCTGCAACCGATAGTAGCTATACAGAATTCGTAACTGTAGGAGTTGAAGGAACAACCATTGGAACTGTTACAGATTCAAAAGGGAGATTTACACTAAGAAATATTGACGAAGGTACCTATACAGTTGTGTTTCAGATGTTGGGCTACGAGACCCTAGAAAAAACGGTACAGGTAAAAAGCAATGAATCCATAAACCTTGGGTCGGTATGGCTAAAAGAAGATCTCAATTACACAGATGTTGTTGTTGAAGGTACAACAAATAAGTTTGCTCAAAAAGAAACGGATTATGTTGCTCGTCTGCCGTTAAAAAATTTGGAAAATCCACAGGTATACAATGTTGTTACAAAAGAACTAATGCAGGAACAAGTAATAACTAATTTTGATGACGCTGTTAAAAATGCCCCGGGTGTAAATAAATTATGGACTTCCACTGGTCGTGGCAGCGATGGCGCCGGATATTTTTCTATGCGCGGCTTCAGCGTACAGCCAAGCATGATCAATGGAATTGCAGGTATATCCAACGGTGGTATTGATCCTGCTAACATAGAACGTTTAGAAGTAATTAAAGGTCCGTCAAGTACCCTTTTCGGAAGCAGCTTCGTTTCGTTCGGGGGCTTAATGAATATTGTAACAAAGAAACCCTATGAAACGCAAGGCGGGGAAGTAACAGTTACTGCCGGCAGCTATAACCTAACGAGACTTACCCTTGATGTAAACACTCCACTAAATAAAAGTAAAACAGCATTATTCAGATTGAATGGAGCATATCACTATGAAGGCAGTTATCAGGATGCCGGCTTTAAAAAAAACACATTCTTAGCACCAAGCTTTTTATTTAAAGCGAACAAACGGTTAACGTTTTTTATCAACGCCGAACTATATAATTCAGAAAGCACCAACCCATTAAGTATATTTTTAAGCCGCAGCAGATCTCTGCAATACAGAACAATCGATGAATTGAATTTCGACTTTACAAAATCATACACAAGCAATGATATTACGATCAAAACACCTACGTTGAATGTATACGGACAAATTTCGTATAAGCTTTCTAATGTGTGGACAGCGCAAACAAATCTTGCACGCAGCGTGCGAAAATCTGATGGGTATTATTCGTATGTCTCTTTTTCAGATATAGCTAAAGACACTGTATTGTCAAGATTCTTCAGTGATCAAAATTCCATCTCAAGCACAACCGATATACAACAAAACTTTATCGGCGATTTTAAAATTGGCAGTCTGCGAAACAGAATGGTTGTGGGTATAGACTTTATGAATACACAAACCACCAATAACAGCTCTGCATACTTTGAATTTGATAAAATAACGACAACACCTGGAGTTGTTGACCCTGACTATCTTTTATTAACACAACAAACTCTAGATGCTAAACTTGCTTTAATAACATCAACAACCTCAACAGGAAAACCAACTAAATCAGGAGTCAATTCATGGACCTACAGTGCTTATGTTTCAGATGTGTTAAACATTACTGATGAGCTATTGGTAATGGCAAGTTTACGTTTTGATTATTTTGATAATAAAGGTACAACAAATTATGCATCAGGTGTGACTACAGGAAAATATGAACAAGCAGCACTTTCACCAAAGCTTGGTATCGTATATCAGGTGGTTAAAGACAGAGTATCGGTATTTGGTAATTACATGAATGGTTTTAAAAATGTATATGTGGATCAACCGGTTAATCCAATTACACTAAAACCACAACAGGCTAATCAATTGGAAGCCGGGGTTAAATTAGATATGTATAGCCACAAATTATCTTTGACCGCTAGTTACTATGACATCTTAGTTACCAATATGACTCGTCAAGTACCACTCACAGGTACAGCTTTCATGGTTACTGAGCAAGATGGCTCACAGAAAAGTAAAGGTGTTGAATTTGACGTGATCGCCAATCCGATCAAAGGTTTAAATATCATTGCCGGTTATGGGTATAACGATAGTAAAATGATAAAATCGTCTGCAACTATTGAAGGACTAAGACCCGTTACCGCAGGACCTGAGCATTTAGTAAACTTTTGGACAAGCTATACTTTTTCGCAAGGTATCGTTAAAGGATTTGGATTGGGCTTTGGAGGAAACTATGCAAGTGAAAACATCATTGCAAATACTTCTCTAATCGGAAAATTCACACTTCCTTCTTATGTAGTTGCAAACGCTACTGTATTCTACAACACCCCAACATACCGCTTAGCAATTAAAGTTGATAACATTACTGACAAAGCATACTATACAGGCTGGTCAACAATTGAGCGCCAAATGCCTAGACGTATTATGGCAAGCGTAGCGTTGAAATTTTAATTATATGTTTCAAGCCAAACTTGAAAATAAATTAGCATGCGTTTAAAAAAACTAGTTGGAAAGTTACACCTCTGGCTCGGACTTGGTTCCGGGCTGGTTGTGTTTCTTGTAAGTGTTACCGGATGCATACTTGCCTTCGAGCATGAGATAAAAACCATGACCTTGCCTTTTATTCATTCTGCACCATCACAAAGTAGCGTATTACTTCCTCCATCAGAATTAATCAAAAAAAGTGAAGCTGTAATAAAAGGGCCAAAAGCCAGTACCATTTATTATTATGAAGAAGGAAAAAGCGCTGTAGTTAGGTTTAATATAAAAAAAACAAAATCCGTTCAACAAGTTTATTTGAATCCTTATACAGGCGAAGTTTTAAAAGTATGGAACCTGGAAGACGATTTTTTCAGGATCATTTTTAATGGGCACTTTAATCTCTGGATCCCTCGGCCTGTTGGGTCTTACATTGTATCCTACGGTACATTAGTATTTAGTATTTTATTAATTACTGGTATTGTTTTATGGTGGCCGAAAAAATTAACCAAATCGAATACAGATAAAAGCTTCAAAATAAAATGGAATGCAAAATGGCGACGTGTAAATTATGATTTACACAATGTGCCGGGTTTCTATGTTTTCTTTCTTGCCCTTGCACTGGCATTAACCGGTTTAACCTTTGGTGTGGATTGGTTCTTTAATGGTTTCTATAAAATAGCGAGTGGAGGAAAATCCAGGATCGAAAAAAGAATCGAGCCAATATCAGATACAACGCTGGCAAACAATCAAAGTAAAGAAAAAACAATGGATATGCTTTGGTCTAAAATCATTAAGGATAAGAACAATGAAGCTAGCATAAGTATTACAAATCCTTCTGAAATCAGTAAACCAATTACTGTCACAATCATTCCAAATTCCGGTACCTATTACCAATCCTATTCACGATTTTTTGATCAACATAGCGGAATTGAGTTTTCAGGACAAAAATTATTTGATGGACATTCAGAAGAAATAAAATTCGGACGCTTCTTACATAATATCAGTTATGATATTCATGTAGGTAGTATTGCAGGCATACCTGGAAAAATCATCGCATTCATTGCGTCTTTCGTTTGCGCAAGTTTACCTGTTTCTGGTTTTATCATCTGGTGGGGAAGGAAAAAGAAAGAAAAAAAATCTAAAAAGAATCTACTCACAACAAATACATTAAACCAAACTTCATTATGAAAAACAAATTAATCTTATTCTTAACTCTTATATTATTAAATACAGGTAGTGCATTCGCACACGCTCTTTGGATTGAAACAAATGCTGCAGGCAAGGTTGGCGAAAAACAACAAATAGCTATTTACTATGGCGAATATGCGGAAAATGAAAGAGACTCTGTATCGCACTGGTTCTCGGATGTAAAAGAAGTAAAACTTTGGTTGGTAGGCCCGGACAATAAAAAAATTCAGCTTACAACACATGCTGAAGCAATTCGTCTTACCGCTGATTTTACACCATCTATAAATGGTACATATACGATCCTTGCTGATCATCCGGTAAAAGAAGTTCCACGTACAACGTTGTATCAGTTTGTATCAAGTGCTACTGTAACTGTTGGTGCTGTTATTACACCAAACAATGCTGTACAAAACACAAATAGTTTAAGTCTTAGTACTTCCGGGACTGATTATAAAGTAAACAAGCCTGCAACAGTCTCTGCATTATTTAAAAACAAAGCATCTACTGATATTACATTTTCTGTTGTATCTCCAACGGGTTGGTCTAAATCGTTTAAAGCAGATGCAAGCGGAAATCTCGTATTCACTCCTATCTGGCCGGGCACATATTATGTAGAAGCTTTTTATACAGAAAAAATTACCGGCGAGCAAAACGGAAAAACATATGAATCTGTTTGGCGTGGTGCAACCTATCTGATCAACGTAGGTAAATAAATATTTATATCAAATTTATCTTACTGCCTACAATTAACACTTTAAAAATCATCTAAAGTGGAGTCTGAAATAGAAACCTGCAATCGATAGACTAATTTGTGAATTAGTCTATCGATTGCAGGTTTCTATGCATTTCAAACAATACCTCAACTTTTATTTCTATTTACTGAAATAACCAGTATTTTAGTAGCTAAATTTAGTGGAGAATAGCCGTTTCTTCCATTTAGCTCATGTTATCAGAATTCTTTTTTTCTTTTTTATATAAATCAAAATCGATAAAAACATTACTGCTTACAGCTGTAACGATATTCGTATGCATATATAGTAAGGCTACTCCTATTCCGCTTGTTTTAAACGATTCGCAGAAAGAATATTATGTGGTCAGAAAATATGCAGAATATTTCGAGGATAGTACGCGTCAAAAAACAATACTAGAAATCAGAAAAAATCAGGTCTTTGAAAAAATATCTGAAACGGAACTCGACTTTACAAATAGCAATACCAAATCGGCTTATTGGCTGCACTTTTATGTAGTAAATCACACTTCTGATCTAACAGATTTTATTGTAGAAATGTATGACTATGACATTAATGAAGTAGACCTTTATATTAAAAATAGTAAGGGAACATATATTGAGAAAAAATCCGGATTAGATTTCCCTTTTACTTCACGAGACTTTGCCCACAAAAATATTTGTTTCAAATTACCTATTCCACTTCGTGATACAACAGAAGTGTACATGCGTTTGTACTCAAATTCAAAAAATGTATTCGAGCCAGTTATTAAAACACACGAACAATTCTATGCATATAGCTTAAAGGAATATGTTTTACTTGGATTGTTTTACGGATTTATGTTGCTCATTATTCTGTACAACTTCATTTCTTTTTTAGTCCTTCGGGTGAAACATTACCTCTATTACGTCATTTATGCAACAGCCATGTTAATATATCTGATGAGTAAAAACGGGACCGGATTTCAATATTTATGGCCAGATTTCCCTAAACTCAATAGCCATATTGATGCCTTAAGTCTAACGACCAGCACAATTTTTCTTTCACTTTTTACAATGGAATTTCTGCAAATAAAGAAACAGCAATCCAGCTTATATAAGCTCTTTCAGGTTATTATTTTTTTAGAATTAATGGCTATCCTGATCCACAGCATTTATCCATCAACAGCTCTTTGTACTATACTCAATATATTATTTATTCAAATATGTTTTTGGGTTGGTGTTAATAGATATAAAAAAGGTCTCAAGAGTGCGAAGTGGTTTGTATACGCGTTTGTATTTTTAAATCTGTTCTTTTTGATATTCTGGCTCGAGTATATGAACATACTACCTTCTTCTATATTTACAGTATACGCGTTGAATATCGGTGTTATCATACAATTTATTTTTCTATCGATAAGTATTACCGAATCGATTAAAGATTCTGAACGTGAAAAACAAAAGACTACGCTCGAACTGATTACTGCAACAGAAAAAAATAAATCTATGCGATTGATCGAGCTGAAAAGACAAATGAATCCGCATTTTATTTTCAATGCATTAAACTCAATTCTTGAACGAATATTAAGTGATAAAAAAGAACAAGCAGTAGACTTTCTTATGCGTTTTTCAAAACTCATAAGAAATACACTGCATTATTCCGACCAGATATTTATTCCATTGTCAGAAGAAATTTCATTTATTGAAAACTATTTATCATTGGAACAAATGCGATTGGGCAATTCATTTTGTTATACGATTGATATTG
>Ga0247817_10000402_pt1 | contig 24729 bp, 19 predicted proteins | sample UWRJL212509R1_FD_178010 | JGI IMG/M metagenome (GOLD analysis project Ga0247817, IMG submission 178010) | Plant litter microbial communities from Arlington Agricultural Research Station in Wisconsin, United States - UWRJ-L212-509R-1 | ecosystem: Environmental > Terrestrial > Plant litter >...
ATTTTTTAATGAAAGCTTAATATAAATTTTTAAAATTATACCCATGTCAACATTACGTTTTCAAGCCTTAAAAGAAGCTTCTACAAGAAAGCCGGTGCATTTTGAAGAAATTGATAGAAAATCTAAGATTTTTGGATCAAACGTGTTCAATGAAAAAGCAATGAAGCAGTATTTAACTTCAGATGCTTTAAAAGGCGTTAGAGATGCTATTCAGCACGGAACTAAAATAGACAGAAAACTGGCAGATTATATTGCCATGGGAATGAAAGAATGGGCATTAGCCAAAGGTGTTACCCATTATACACACTGGTTTCAGCCACTTACAGGAACAACCGCAGAAAAGCACGATGCTTTTTTTGATATCTCTTATGACGGAAGCGATCCGGTAGAAAAATTTGGTGGAGCGCAGTTAGTACAGCAAGAACCGGATGCTTCGAGTTTTCCTAATGGCGGAATCAGAAATACATTCGAAGCCAGAGGATACACCGCCTGGGATCCAACTTCTCCGGCCTTTATATATGGTACAACTTTGTGTATTCCAACTGTATTTATTGCATACACAGGAGAAGCCTTAGACAATAAAATCCCCCTACTGAGAGCACTTTCGGCTATGGACGAAGCGGCGACAGAAGTATGCCGATATTTTGATAAAAATGTCAAAAAAGTAACCGCAACTTTAGGGTGGGAACAGGAATACTTTTTAATAGATAAAGCCTTAGCCAATTCACGTCCCGACTTAATGATGACAGGAAGAACCTTATTAGGACATACCTCTGCAAAAGGACAACAATTAGACGATCATTATTTTGGATCTATTCCAACGCGTGCCTTAACCTACATGCGAGATCTGGAGCAGGAATGTATGTTGTTAGGCATTCCCGTAAAAACACGTCATAACGAAGTAGCGCCAAATCAGTTTGAGCTGGCACCAATATTTGAAGAAACCAATCTAGCCGTAGATCACAATTCATTATTAATGGATGTGATGCAAAGAGTAGCAGAGCGACATGATTTTAAAGTGTTGTTTCATGAAAAGCCATTCAAAGGTGTAAACGGTTCAGGAAAACACAATAACTGGTCATTGGCAACAGACACAGGGGTTAATTTATTAAGTCCAAGCAAAACGCCAATGAGCAATTTGCAATTCTTAACCTTCTTTATCAATACCATTAAAGCGGTTAACGATTATGAAACTTTATTAAGAGCATCAATCGCCACAGCAAGTAACGATCACAGGTTAGGAGCAAACGAAGCACCGCCAGCTATTATTTCTGTATTTATAGGAGCACAATTAAGCAAAGTTTTATCAGAGTTAGAAAGCGTAACAACCGGAAAACTATCTCCGGAAGAAAAAACAGATTTAAAGCTAAATGTAGTCGGAAAAATTCCGGATGTACTTTTAGATAATACAGACAGAAACAGAACCTCGCCATTTGCTTTTACAGGAAACAAATTTGAATTTAGAGCCGTAGGTTCCAATGCGAACTGCTCTAATGCAATGACAACTTTGAATGCTATTGTAGCCAAACAATTAAAGGATTTCAAAGTAGAAGTTGATAACTTAATAGACTCTAAAGACATGAAAAAAGATGATGCCATCTTTAATGTTTTAAGAGAATACATCAAACAATCCAAAAAAATACTTTTTGAAGGCGACGGATACAGTGAAGCCTGGGAAAAAGAAGCGGCTAAGAGAGGTTTAAGTAATTTTAAAACCACTCCGGAAGCAATCAAAGCCAAGGTTTCGAAACAAGCATTAGATTTATTTTCTGAATTAGGAATTTTAAATCATGTAGAAGCAGAGGCACGTTACGAAATAGAGTTAGAAGAATACACCAAGAAAATTCAGATCGAAGGTAGAGTTTTAGGAGACATCGCAAGAAATCATGTTATTCCAACCGCCATTCGTTATCAGAATACTTTAATAGAAAATGTAAAAGGATTAAAAGAAATTTTCGGAAAAGAATTTGAAACCATTGCAAAAGAGCAAATAGTATTGATAAAAGAAATTTCAGGACATATTGAAGGAATCAATTCTAAAGTTTTAGCAATGACAGATGAACGCAGAACGGCCAATCATTTGACAGATGCTCAAAAAATGGCTGAAGCGTATTGCAATAAAGTAAAACCGTATTTCGAAGATATTAGAAATCATTGCGATAAACTGGAATTATTAGTAGACGATGAAAGCTGGACCTTAACAAAATACAGAGAATTGTTGTTTACAAAGTAATTGTTGACTTAAAAATAGAATCAAAGCCTGTCTGAAAAAAAAGACAGGCTTTTTTTTGTGAATCCATAATCGATTCAATCAAAGAATTAAAAAAACTGGTTATCTTTGCACCACATCAACACAAACTAATTTTCATGAGTTCAGATTCTAGCAAAAGGTACGCACAAAGAGGTGTTTCGGCATCAAAAGAAGACGTACACAACGCCATAAAAAATATCGACAAAGGTTTATTTCCTCAAGCATTTTGCAAAATTGTTCCTGATTATTTAACGCAGGATAACGAGCATTGCTTAATTATGCATGCAGACGGAGCCGGTACAAAATCGTCTTTAGCCTATATGTATTGGAAAGAAACAGGTGATGTTTCAGTTTGGAAAGGAATCGCGCAAGACGCCCTAATCATGAACATCGATGATTTGTTATGTGTTGGAGCAACCGATAACATTTTGCTTTCCTCAACTATCGGAAGAAACAAAAATCTAATTCCGGCAGAAGTAATTTCGGCAATCATCAACGGAACAGAAGAGTTAATAAACGAATTAAAATCCTTTGGCGTAACCATTCACTCAACAGGAGGAGAAACGGCAGATGTAGGCGATGTTGTTCGTACCATTATAGTAGATTCTACCGTAACAGCACGTATGAAACGCAGCGATGTAGTAGATAATGCCAATATTAAAGCAGGCGACGTAATCGTTGGTCTGGCTTCTTTTGGTCAGGCAACCTACGAAAAGAGTTATAATGGCGGAATGGGAAGCAATGGCTTAACTTCTGCACGTCATGACGTTTTCGGAAAATACCTTGCTGCAAAATACCCTGAAAGTTACGATGCAGCCGTTCCTGAGGAATTAATCTATTCAGGACAGGTAAAACTAACGGATGCTGTAGAAAACAGTCCGATAAACGCAGGTCAGCTGGTACTTTCGCCAACAAGAACGTATGCGCCAATTATCAAGAAAATTTTAGACACCTACACACCAAACGATATTCACGGAATGGTACATTGCAGTGGAGGAGCACAAACTAAAATTTTACATTTCGTAAATGATTTACACATTATAAAAGACAACTTATTTCCGGTTCCACCATTGTTCCAACTTATTCAGGAGCAATCAAAAACTGATTGGAAAGAAATGTATCAGGTTTTCAACTGTGGTCACAGAATGGAAATTTACGTTCCTGAAAATATTGCTCAGGATATTATCGCAATTTCAAAATCATTCAATGTCGATGCGCAAATCGTAGGTAGAGTAGAAGAAGCTTCGACTAAAAAATTGACCATCACGAGCGAATACGGAACATTCGAATATTAATTTTTGAGTTACAAAGGTTCGCGTAGGGACGCACAGCACACGTAGAGACGCACGGCAGTGCGTCTAACATTATGAAAGATGCACAGCATTGCGTGTAACATTTGATAGGCACAATAAATTTGTCTAACATTGCGAAAGACGCACCGCTGTGCGTCTCTACAGGAATAACCATTAAAAAACACCAGACGATGTACGAATTACTTTTTTGGAAATATATAGAAGAAGTTTACTTAAACCATCACGAAGTTTATGAAGCTCTTGTAGAAAAAGAAACAGTCGAAGGATTGGAAACACTTCCTGTGGAGGTTATCATGAACAGGATTGCTTCTGTGTTTTCGCAATGGGAAAAAGTAGACGAAAACAGCTGGCAAAATACATCAGGTAAAGGAGCATTTCAAGTGCTTTCAACCCCGCAAAGTATCAAAATCGATTGTTACGGAACCGAGGGCAAAACCATGAATAAACTGGTTGCTTTGATGGAAGAATTCAAATGTCCGTTATACGATCCGCAAGTTCCGGAACGCTATGATGAAATGAGTGAGTAATTTCGCCAATCATGAACTATCTTATAATAACAAATCCTGCTCCTTTCTAAGTGTAACAACGAATAGATAGAGGCGGGATTTTCTTTTATATGCTAAAGCTAGTTAAAAGCTTTTGAGCCTAAATACTTTTATATTTTTAAAAGAGTATATTTTATTGTACTTTTCTATCAAGAATTAGAAACTAAACTAATAATTACCAAAAAACAACTAATGAATATTTTAAACAATAAAAGCCTTCTTCTCGGCGTATCACTATTAGCGTTGGGTTTCAGCAACACCATAACAGCGCAGACAAAAACAAAAAACTTAGTACAATATGTCGATCCTATGATTGGTACAGCCAAAATGGGGCATACTTATCCAGGTGCAACAGTTCCTTTTGGAAGCGTACAATTAAGCCCCGAAACAGATACCATTGCTTATAGTTTAAACGGAAAATACAATGGTGAAGTCTACAAATATTGCGCAGGATACCAATACGAAGACAAAACAATTGTAGGTTTCAGTCATACCCATTTTAGCGGAACAGGACATTCTGATCTGGGTGATTTTCTAATCATGCCTACTACGGGGAAACTACAATTAAATCCCGGAGTAGCTTCTAAACCGGAATCAGGTTACAGATCAGCATTTTCGCATACAACAGAAAAAGCAGAACCAGCGTATTACAGCGTACTTCTCGAAGATCATAAAATTAAAGCAGAACTTACAGCAACAACACGTGTGGGAATGCACCAATACACCTTTCCAAAATCAGACGAGGCACATATAATTCTGGATTTGACTTCTGGAATTTACAATTATGATAAAAAAAATGTTTGGACATTCGTCCGAATAGAAAACGATACATTAATCACAGGATACCGCCAAACCAATGGCTGGGCAAGAACCAGAACCGTATATTTTGCGATGTCATTTAGCAAACCGATAAAAAGTTACGGTCAGGCTGCACAGGAAAAAAGTGTATACAAAGGTTTTTGGGGAAGATTTGATCAGACCAAAAACTTCCCGGAAATGGCAGGACAAAATCTAAAATTGTTTTTTGACTTTGATACTCAGGAAGGCGAAAAAATTAAAATCAAAATGGCATTGTCTCCCGTAAGTTCTGCCGGAGCACTTCAGAATATGAAAAAAGAAATTCCGGGCTGGGATTTTGAAAAAGTCAAAAAACAAAGTCAGGAAGTGTGGAATAATGAATTAAACAAAATTCAGGTCGAAACCATTCAAAAAGAAGATTTGACCAATTTTTACACTGCAATGTATCATGCGTTTTTAGGTCCAACAGAATACATGGATTTAGATGGCAGTTACAAAGGTTTAGATATGAATGTTCACAAAGCCGAAAACTTTAAAAATTACACCAGTTATTCCTTATGGGACACGTACAGAGCATTGCATCCGTTGTTCAACATTGTACAGCCAGCCAGAAATGCAGATATGGTAAGTTCGATGCTGGCACATTCAGACCAAAGTGTACATAAAATGCTGCCAATATGGTCGCATTATGCAAACGAAAACTGGTGTATGATTGGATATCATTCTGTTTCTGTAGTAGCAGATGCAATCGTAAAAGGCAATGTAAATTTCGATGCCGAAAAAGCACTTCAGGCGTGTGTAAATACAGCCAATGTAGGGTATTATGATGGTTTAGAATACTACATTAAAAAAGGATATGTTCCTGAAGATAAAAACGGTTCATCGGTTTCTAAAACCTTAGAATATGCTTATGATGACTGGGCGATTGCGCAGGCAGCAAAGAAATTAGGAAAAACAGCCATTTACAATGAGTTTATAGAAAGATCAAAAAATTATAAAAATGTTTACGATGCTAAAACAGGTTTTATGCGTCCTAAACTAAACGATGGAACTTTCAAAAAAGAATTCGATCCTTTAGATACACACGGACAAGGTTTTATAGAAGGAAATTCATGGAATTATAGCTTGTATGTTCCTCAGGATCCGGCCGAAATGATTAAAATGATGGGAGGAAATGATAAATTCAATGTTCGTTTAGACTCCTTGTTCAGCATGCATTTGCCAGACAAATATTTTGAAAATACCGAAGACATTACCAGAGACGGAATTATTGGAAACTATGTACACGGAAATGAACCTTCGCACCACGTGGTATACTTATACAATTGGACCAATTCACCTTGGAAATCACAAGATAAAATTAGAATGATTCTGAAAAAAATGTATCGAAATGGTGCTGACGGTTTAGGAGGAAATGACGATTTCGGACAAATGAGTGCCTGGTACATCTTTAGCAGCTTAGGATTTTACCCTGTTGCCCCGGGATCAGACGAATATGCATTGGGAAGTCCGCTGGTAAAAAAGGCAACATTCAATTTAGAAAACGGAAAGAATTTTGAAGTAGAAACAGTAAATCAGTCTGATAAAAACGTATTTGTTAGTAAGGTACTTTTAAACGGAAAAGAACTTTCGAAACCATTTTTAAAACATGCTGATGTACTAAACGGAGGGAAAATCATTTTTTATATGAGTTCTAAACCTAATAAAAAGAATTATCAGAAATAGTTAGTTTAATTTGTTTTCAGCTTCCTGCAAGGTTCCAAAACCTTGTAGGTGTCAAAATATATTATTAGTATGTAATTTTTATAAAAAACAATGTCAAACGTACAAGGTTTTGGAAATCTTACAGGTCTCTAAAAATTTAATTTTTCAATAAAAAAAAGAAATACTTCAAACTTTATAAAAACTTCACGAAATTTGCACCTCAAAATAGAAAACTCAATATGAAAGTAAATTTAAAATCAGGAATTGATAAACTGCTTTTCGGAATGAAGCAAAATGATGTTACAGCTGCTTTAGGAAAGCCTGATAAAAATTATAAAGACGAAGATGATAATGTGATTTTTGTATATAACGAACAAAAAATCAGATTGACATTTTATCAGGAAGAAGATATGAAATTGGGTTATGTAGTAGCTTCAAGCGATGCATTAGAAGTTTTGGGGTTCAAATTAATCGGAAGAAAAATTGCAGATGTAAAGAAAGATTTTGCTGCCAAAGGAATCACAAAGTATACTCAGGAAACGTTTGATACGTTTGAAAACTATTTCAACGAAGATAACTGGTTTATACTTCAGACAGAATTTGATGAGGTAGTAAAATTCGAAGTTGGAGCCATAATCAATGACAAAGACGAATTCGATTGGAAATTTCCAGTAAAGAAATAATACTAAAACTCATAAAAAAACCGACAATTGCTTGTCGGTTTTTTTATGAGTTTTGGTTTCAAAAGAGCATTATCCTTTTAACCATGCATTTTTAAGCTTTTCTTTAGAAGCGTCAGTAGCTTTAAAAGTTTCTGATTCTTCATAAGGTAATTTCACGGTTCCTTTTATAGTTTCTTCTTTACCATCACGTTTGATTTTAAGTGTAATAGGATCGTTTTCTTTCCAGTTTTCACTTTCTGTAATCAAATCATAGATGTTTTCTAAAGAGTAAGGTTTGTTGTTAACAGAAACTATAACATCGTTTCCTTTTAGTTTTAAGTTACTAAAGAATGCATTAGGTTCGATATCACCACGAACAAGAATTTCTTTTGTTTGTTGGTTTATACTAACGTATGGCGTTTGTCCTTTAAGGAAAACCGGCCCAGCTTTTTTCTCAGATGATTTTGTAACTCCAACTTTAGCTAAATACGTATCGTATGGAATTGGAGTAGTTCCTGCAACATACGTTTTTAGAAATTCTCCCACTTCAGGATAAGTAAATTCAGTGATTTTAGCAAAAAGCTCATTATCGTTAAATGGTTTTTCGATACCATATTCGTTAGCTAATTTATGCATTAGGTCCAAAATTCCTCTTTCTCCATTGCTTTTTTCTCTAATGATAATGTCGATACACATTCCAATTAAGGCTCCTTTTTGATATACATTTAAGTATTGATCCTTATAAGGTTGCTCCAATACATTTTTGCTCATTACAGTAAACGACATGGTATCGTTTAAACCTTTTGCCTGTTCAATTTTTTCAGCAATACGATTGTAAAAATCAGCTTCGTCAATTAAACCTTGATTAATTTGAAAAAGGTTTGCGAAATATTCTGTAACACCTTCGTACATCCATAAATGCTCAGACATTTTTGGAGCGTTGTAATCAAAATACTGAATTTCTTTTGAGTGAATTGTTAATGGCGTTACAATATGAAAGAATTCATGAGAAACAACATCTTTCATTGATTCTACTAATCTTTCTTTTGGCATTGATTCCGGTAACACAACCGTTGTAGCTGTTGGGTGTTCTAACGCTCCAAAACCATGTGCATCATCTTTAGCCATGCTCGATAAATACAATAAAACAGTATACTTTTTAGTAGCATCTACTTTTCCTAAAAAGTTTTTCTGCGCTGTCATCATCGTTTTCATTTCAGGCGTGATACTTGCTGCAGTAAATTTTCCTGTTGGAGAATACACAGCAATTAAAATATCCATTCCGTTTACGTTAAACTCTGTGTAATCAGGTTTAGAGTACATGATAGGGTTTTCAACCAAAATTGCATAACGTGGTGTAGTAAAAACATCACTTGTTTTACTTGCATCTTCGTCTGTCATAGAAGTAGCGCCCCAAAGAGTTTCAGGATGCGTAATCGTAACTTTATACGGAATGTTTAGTTTATCCTGAAAATACCCCACGAAACCATGCGTATTTACCATAAAGTTTACTCCTGCATTAATATTGGTTCCAGCTGGTGAAAAGACATCATCATTACCAAATCCGGTTCCTTTTTCAGTATCAAAAGTATCATTTACTAAATAGGTAATCTTTTGTAGTGTTTTTGCATTAGCAATAGACCATGAATTGTCGTCAATTCTTTTTACAGTAAGTGCAGTTCCTTTAGCATCAAAAGCTTTAAAATCTTCAGCGTATTTACCGTAATTGTCAGTAGAGTAGGTACCCGGAACTGTTTTTGGAATGCTGTAAATGATCTCATCTGTTTTAATTTGAGGAGCCGTAACGGTTACTAAAACTTTATCGTTTTTAACGTCAATAAGATTAATGTTAACCTGTACAATATTGTTTTTAGCATCTCCTGCAGTACTACCCGTTTTACAGCTCCAAAGCGCAGTGGCAAGAGCTAGGGTATAAAGTATTTTTTTCATTTGTTAGTGTTTAGTTATTGTATTGGACATACAAATTATAAAAAAGTTACATTAAAATAAAATTAAAAAAAAACTCCCGTAAAAAACAGGAGTTTAACTTTAGTCTAGTTTATTTTTTATGTAATATTTTCCATCCAGATCTTCGTCAAAATCATCTATTTTAACTGGTTTTGGTTTTGGCTTATTGGCAACAGCTTTTTTCTTCCACATCTCGAATTTTTCAAGAGGCATTTTCTTCTTCATGATTTCCAGCACTTCTTTTTCTGCCAATCCAAATTCTTTTTTTATAATTTCAAATGGATTTTTTTCTTCCAGGGCTAACGTAACAAGTCTTTCCGTTTGTTCCCAATTCAATTCTTTGCGGTTACTCTTTTTCATCTCGTGAAAATTAATTCAAAATAGAGGTTAATGATTAATAGATTGATTTTCAATTTAAGTATCAATATTAATAAAAAAAATAATTAGTTGGTTCGATCTGGTATATTTTTTTTCTGATTTTATTTCTTTTTTTCAGTACGTGGTTTTTCGTGGAGATTTTCTAATTTATTTTTAAAATAATGGCTTTAATCTGCCAATATACAGGCGTTCGTAATAGTAATCTTTCAAGTTAAAAATACTCGCTCCGAAAGCTTGTATTATGGTGAAATTTAGGAATTTATATCTTAAGAAAAGAAGTTTGTAGAACTTTCTTAAATAAAAAAAGAGAAAACCAAATAAACAGATTTGATTTTCTCTTTTAGAATATGTTAATGGGTGTACAGATAAGCCCATAAAATCAATGGAATTTGCAATGGTATACGAAGCAATAAAATTAGTTTTAGCACAGAGAAACCACCTTTCTTTTTGTAAAACATATACACATTGGCAGGGAAAACGGCAATTAGCAATGCTATGATTCCCCATGCAGCAAAACAAGTTGTGGCCGGAATTAGTAAAAGTATGCCTAAGATAATTTCGGCAATCCCGCTTAAACTGTTTAATAATTTGGGATTAGGAAAGAACGGAGGAATGATTCTGATGTACATTCCCGGATTCTTAAAATGATTAATTCCTGCAATTAAATACAGAAAAGCCATTAGATACAAGTGCCAGGGTAAACTCATGATAGATTGCTATTTCTCACGAATTTAGGAAAAAACTAATGACTTTTGCTTTTTAGTAACCTTTTTTAAGGTTCTGTATATTATTTTGCTTTGCTTTTTAGATTGATGTTCATTAAAACGATAGCCAGAATAATCAAAAGTATTCCAATCCATTGTAAAAGAATAACCTCCTCATTTAGTAATACAAAGGCCATCATTACAGAAACAGGCAGCTCAATAGCAGAAACAATACTTCCTAAACCAATTCCGGTTAACGGAAATCCTGCCGTCATAAGCATTGGTGGAATAATAGTGCCAAAAAGTGCCAGGATAATTCCCCATTTTACAAAAATGTTAAGATTGAAAGGTGTTACCTGAGTAAACAAAGCAAATGAAAATACAATTACCGCACCTCCTAAAAGCATATACAAACTGCGCTGAGCAGACGAAATTTCGGTTGCAACATGATTTGCGGTAAACATAGTAGTTGTAAAAGAAGCAGCGGCTAAAACTCCCCAGCCAATACCTCTCCAGTCTAACGTAATATCATTATTAATAATATTCGTTGCTAATACAGTCCCAACAAGTACAATCAATACAGCAACAACTTTTTGCTTTGAAGGAAGTTTTTTTTCTAAAATCATTTCAAGCAAAACTCCCATCCATACGGTTTGCATTAATAAAACAATACCAATAGAAACCGGAATGTATTTTACCGCCAGGTAATAGAACAAACTCGTCATTCCTAAAGAAGTACCGGCAAGCATTAAGTTGAAAATATTTTTAGGAGAAGCCTTTACAACATTTTCCTTATGTTTTATTTTTTGAAAAGCATTAATAATCAGAATGCCAATGATTCCAAGTACAAATTGCGATGTTGTTACTTCGGCAGTTGTATATCCTTCTGTGTAAGCCATTTTTACAAATGTTGCTAACATTCCATAGCTTGTTGCTCCTAATGCAACTAGAAATACTCCTTTTAATACGTTGTTTTGTGACATCTTAAACTTGTTTATTTTAAAAATTAAAGCCGGCAAAGGTACGCTATTTTTTTAGGATTTACCTAAAATTAGCTTTAAAACATTGTAATAACTCTAATTTTCGACGTAGTTGAGAGGGAGATATTACACAATTCACATTGCATTTGTAAAAGTGCTGTTAAAATAAAAAACCACCAAAATCAAGATTTTGATGGTTTTAAGTAACAGTTGAATAAATATAAATTTATTCTATTATTTTTTTGGTAAAGCTGCAGCTGGTTGATTTTGATATGTTTCGATTTCAAAAACCAAAGTTGCATTTGGTGGTATAACACCTCCGGCACCTTTTTCGCCGTAAGCTAAGTTAGAAGGAAGGAAGAAAATAGCTTTTTGCCCATCTGTCATCATGTCTAATGCTTCAATAAAACCAGGAATCATTCCGTCTTTTTTACCAGCTACAAATGGAAAAGCCTGATATCCGTTTTGAGCATCTCTGTTAGCATCGTATTTACCATACTCTTTCGCTACACTTGAAATACTGCTGTCAAACAAGTTTCCATCTTCGAAATAACCTGCATAATGAAAGTAAAAAGTAGTACCCTCAGCTGGTTTTACACCTGTTCCCGGTTTAGTAATTTTATATTTTAATCCAGAAGGAGTTGCAGTTGCAGTCGCTTTTGCAGCAGCAAAATAAGCTGCTTTTGCAGTAATTACCTTTTGTGATTCCGCTTTTTTAGCTTCTTCTTTTTTAACTTCGTCTGTAATTACTTTTACAGCGTTAAACTTTTTAGCAGCAGCACCTTTACGTGCAATTGTTATTTTAGTCATAATATCATCCTGAACAATTTTATTAACATTGTCCATTCCTGAAACTACATGACCAAAAATAGTATGTTTACCGTTTAACCACGGAGTATCTTTGTGTGTAATAAAGAATTGGCTTCCGTTAGTAGCAGGGCCAGAATTTGCCATTGCTAAAACACCGCCTTTTTCAAATTTCAGATTGTCAACAAATTCATCTTTAAAAGCAAATCCAGGACCTCCAGAACCGTTTCCGTCCGGATCACCACCCTGAATCATAAAGTCGTTGATAACCCTGTGAAATTTCAAACCATCGTAAAAAGGTTTTCCTTTTAGTCTTTCTACTTTTACATTAGGGTTATTACCTTCTGCCAAAGAAATAAAGTTAGCTACCGTTAAAGGTGCTTTTACATATTCTAAAGACAAAACGATATCGCCTTTTGTAGTAGATATTGTTGCAAAAATACCTTCGTTAGGATTGGTTGTTTGTGCAACTGTTTTTTTTGCAGGCGTAACTGCTTTTTTCGGTGCTTGTGCCTGAATAGTAGCTATTGCAAGGAAAAAGAAGAATATAAATTTAAACTTCATGGTATATAGAAATTAAGTTTATGTTGTTTATTATGGTTTCTCTAATAATTGAACTTCGAAAATAATATTAGCGTTTGGCGGAATAACTCCTCCAGCTCCCGTAGCTCCATACGCTAAATGAGATGGAATAAATAAAACGGCTTTATCTCCAAAACCAAGTTTTTCAATTCCTTCAATAAATCCTGGAATCATACCATCTTTACGTCCAGCCTGAAAAGGAATAGGCTGATACCCTTTTGCTTCAGCTCTTGCAGCATCAAATGTTCCAAAAGTTTTAGCTACGTCTTCGATACTAGTATCAAAAATAGTCCCGTTTTCTAAAAAACCTGCATAATGAATATAGATTTGTGCTCCGTTTGCAGGTTTTTTTCCTGTTCCCTTTTCAGTAATCACATATTCTAATCCAGTTGAACTTTTCGTTACTTTAGGTTTTAAAGAAGCATAATAGTCTGTTTTCTCTTTACCAACTGCTGCAAATTTGCTTTTTTCTTTAGCAGCTTCTTCAAAATAGTCATGAAAAACTTTCACAGCATCGAATTTTTTAGCTGCTTCACCATTTCTAATAATCGTGATCGCAACAATACTATCTCCCTGAAGTACTTTATTTACTACTTCTTGTCCTTTGTCTACAACGTGACCAAAAATAGTATGTTTACCATCTAACCAAGGAGTTTCGACATGCGTAATAAAAAATTGACTGCTGTTTGTTGCAGGACCGTTATTTGCCATAGCAAGAACACCCGCTTTATCAAATCTTAAATCTGTAATTTCATCTTTAAATTTATATCCTGCATCACCTGAACCTGTTCCTAATGGATCACCAGTCTGAATCATGAAGTTTTCAATAACTCTGTGAAATTTTAATCCGTTGAAAAAAGGTCTGCTTTTAAGGTTTTCATTGGTAACAAATTCATTTTTTCCTTCAGCAAGTGTTACAAAGTTAGCAACTGTTATAGGTGCTTTTTTATAGTCTAATTCAACAATGACGTGTCCTTTATTGGTTTCAATATCAGCATATAAACCATCAGGTAAATTGCTATGCTCGTTTTTACAAGAATAGAAAGAGGTAACGGCTAATAGTAATAATAGAATACTTTTTTTCATTTTTTAAAATCTTTTTATTGGGTTATTGTATCTTTTTTGTTGGGAGATGCAGTTTTAGGAGCTGCAGGTTTTGTAGTTTGCGTTGTTGCAGCTGAAGTTTTTGCAGCCTGTTCCGGAACAAAATTTCGAAGCGTAACTGTGCAAAGTAAGGATTGGTTTGTACCGATTTTATTGTTATCTCCATGATAACCGTATGCTATATGCGATGGAAATAAGAAATTTACAGTTTCGTTTTTATGCATTAATTTAATACCATCACGCAATCCCATCATGATTTCCTGCTTATCAACGCGATAAGTTTGCGGACCCAGTTCTGACTGAGAATAAATAATGGTACCACTAATATCTTTTACTTCTAAATTGAAATAAGCAACATCACCTTTTTTGGGTTTTAGTGTATCGCTTACATTCCTTTCGTCATAATAATACCAATATCCTTTTTTCGAAGCAAAATACTCCACTTTAGGGTTGCTTTTGATTATCTTCTTGATGACATCTTCTTCATTCGCTACAAGTTTTTTATTTCTGTCAGCTGATTTTTTCATGAAACTTCCGGAAGCTCTTGAAATTGGCATCCTTGCATCTTCATATTGTTTGCAGCTAACCAATAAAACAATCAAAAGCAGACTGTAGATGCTTGGTTTTAAATAGTTCATGTAGGTTATATTTTTAGTTTGGTTACTAAATCTTCAAATTTTTTCACAGTATCTTCCATCGATATTTCAGATCGTCCGCCCGCAGCATTACTGTGACCTCCACCATTAAAGTGGTCTCGGGCAAACTGATTTACATCAAATCCACCTTGCGAACGGAATGATATTTTAATAATTTTCTCGTCTTTATTTTCTATAAAAATAGCAGTAAAAACAATACCTTGTATACTCAAACCGTAATTTACGATTCCTTCTGTGTCTCCTTTTATGTAATTAAACGCATCAAGTTCAGTTTGCGTTAGTGTTGTATACGATGTTTTGTGATCTGTTAAAACTTTCATGTTTTGCAAAGCACGACCTAATAATTGCAAACGGCTGTAAGAACTATTGTCAAACAATAAGATTGGAATCTGTGTATTCTCAACACCTAAATCGATTAGTTCAGCAATAATGCGGTGTGTATTTCCGGTTGTTCCCGGAAATCGAAACGATCCCGAATCTGTCAATATTCCCGTGTAAAGGCAGGTACCAATAGTTTTGTCGATATCTTGTTTTTTGTCTAAAAATGAAATGAAGTTGTAAACCATTTCACAGGTAGATCCAAAAGAAGTATCAGAGTAAGTATAAGCAGCATAATCATCAGGTTTTTGATGATGATCGATCATAATAAACGTAGCTTTTAGCTTAGCTAAAGTATGTTCCATTTCGCCTGTACGATGAAACGCATTAAAGTCAAGCGTAAATATCAATTCTGCTTCTTCTAATATTTTCGTGCAGTTTTGTGTATCTTTTTCAAATATTTTCACCGTTTCAGAACCAGGAAGCCAAGCTAAAAAATCAGGAAAATCATTAGGCGCAATCACCGTTGGATAATGATTGTTTTTTAATAAAAAATGGTATAAACCAAGTGTAGAACCCATAGCATCGCCATCTGGGCCTCTATGTGGAATAATGGCAATTTTCTTAGGAGTCGCAAGCAACAATTGTATTGCCTGAATATCTTGTATTTTCATAGTGTGCGAATTTACATTTTTTTAGTGTAATGTTGAAATCATTTTACAGATTAACACACTTTTATAAATTGTAAGTTTTGAGTGAATGTGGATTTATAATGCAAGGTTGAAAAAAGAGAGCAAATATTTGACAATCAGAATACCTATAAGTGTTCAAGTTCTTTTTTCTTTAGTTTTTGATACAATTGATATTTCGCACCTCTGACAATTTGAGATTTATAAATGCCAACAGAACCTGACGAAAAGTAGGCAACTGTGCAGGCAATAGCAATAAAAAGTCCGGGCTGAATTCCAAATAATTCTATTCCCATAACTGTGCAGGCAATTGGAGTATGCGTTGCGCCGGAAAATACAGCAACAAAACCTAAACCGGCAAGGAATGCTATTGGTAATGGAACGATTAATGATAAAGCACTTCCTAAGGTTGCGCCGACAAAAAATAACGGTGTTACTTCACCACCTTTAAAACCTGCACCTAAGGTAAATCCAGTAAAGAGTATTTTTAATAAAAAATCATACCATTGACTGGCATTCGAAAACGAATCTACAATAACCGGAACGCCCAATCCTGCAAACTTTGTAAGTCCAAAACCTGTTAGGACAAGAGCTAAAACAATACCGCCAATCAAAGGTCTCAATGGTGGATATTTTATATTTGAAAAAAGAGAGCTCCAAAAATGGGTACTTCTGGAGAAAAGCAAAGCAGCCAATCCAAACAAAAGACTTATCAATACAGTATATAGCAAATTGATTACTGTGACATCGGGTACATTTGCAATGTTGTAATGCGTGTGTTTTATCTCCCACAACTCTACAGTAAAATAAGCGGCATAGGCAACTAAAAAAGACAGAACGACACTTTTAAAATTGATTTTACTAAAGTATAAAACCTCCAAAGCAAAAATAGCTCCTGCCAGCGGTGTTCCAAAAACAGAAGCAAAACCGGCACTTATACCAAGAATGATTAGTGTTTTTCGTTCTGTTCGGTCTAATTTAAAAAGTGTTGTAAATTGATCTGCAATAGCACCACCCATTTGTACTGCTGTACCTTCGCGACCCGCAGAACCTCCAAATAAATGCGTTATAAGTGTTCCGAATAAGACTAAGGGAGCCATTCTAAGCGGAATTACTTCCTTAGGATTTTCATATTCTTCCAGCAATAAATTATTGCCTTTCACAACAGATTCGCCCCAATAATAATAACTCAAACCGACAAGCAATCCGCCAATTGGTAAAAGCCAAATGATCCAATCATGATTGTTTCTAATTTGTGTAACAAACTCCAGAGCCATCAGAAAAAAAGCAGATGCTGATCCGGAGAAAATACCGATCAAAATACAAATGAGAAACCATTTGAAAATTGTAATGGATTTTTTTTTAATTTTTTTTAAAGTCATTAATGCGCTAAATTATATACTGCTGCCTGAAGCGAATTTACAAGTTATTGATGAATTAAAGCGCAATAATTGATTGAATTATGAGTATAATACGTAAAATAAGTAATAGAAAAATAACTGTAAATTTATTTTCAACTAGTTTACAGATTTTTCAAAAAGTGATTTGCTGTTTTTTTTTTGGCAGGTTTTTTGTTTCCAAAAATTAGCCTAATATATTGTTATAAAACTCTTAAAGTGGTAGCGCCTAATTAAATTATGTTATTTTTGCGATGCTACGCTAGTGATCTTATAAATTTTAAAAGCCGATTCAAAAATATTTTTAAATGAAGCATTTTTTATTATTCATACTATTTTTTACTGCTGTAACAGTATCAGCTCAAACTGAATTTAGTACTAAATTCAAGAGTATTCCCGCACCTAAATTTAGTGCTAAGCCTAAAAAAACGAATACACCGGAAGAAAAAAATCCACAAGGACAAAATATAGATATGCCGGGTATTAAAACACCAAATGTTTTTGATAATACCAGTATAACGCCAAAATCTCAATTTCAGGTAGGAGAACAAAAAAGTAAATTCTCTATGTCTACAGAAACTGATTTTGCGAATCCCGGAGATCGTTACGTTGGGAAAATGGAAAAAGATTTGGACAAAGCGCTTAAAGACGCAGGATTAAAAGAAGGAAGAGGAGAATTGGTGAAAAAGAATATTTCTCTTGGCGAATTCAAAACAAAGTCTGAATTTTTTATTGTCAAATTCAGAGATTTTGGAGCTATCGATGGAGATTTAGTAAAAGTAACCTGCAATGATAAGATAATTAGGGAACAGTTATTTTTAGATTCTAGTTTTACAGATGTAAAAATTACTCTTACTGAGGGTTTTAATAAATTAGATTTTCTGGCACTTAATATTGGAACATTGGGAGGAAACACTGCAGAAATTAGAGTGTATGATGACAAAGGCAATTTAATAACAAATGATTATTGGAATAATCTGGCTGCTGGATTCAAGGCTTCTATCTTGATAACTAAAGAGTAATTTGAATATTTAAATAAAAAAGGTTCAAAGGAATAGCGATAAAATGCAAAAACCTTTGAACCTTTTTTATTTTTTAATCTAAAAAGATAGTATTAAAACGGATCTGCCGTTACTCTAAATTGCATATTAGCTTTTACCGTTACATCCTGAGTCAATGTTTCTTTAATAGTAACTTCAGTTCTTATTTTGTATTTGTCTGCTTTAACGTATTCATCTAATCGTGCGTTACTGCTAATAAGATCAATCGTGTTTGATGTTGAATTAATATTATCCAGATAAGCCAATTCAATTTCATTAGAATCAGTAGTTGAAATGTATAAATGGATAGATTTCAAAAACGTAAAAGTTTTTCCTTCCGGATCAGTAAGTTTCAGTTGAAGTGATTTTAGTTTTACATCTTTTACCAAATTAGCTTTTGTTTTATTGTTGCTAAACTCAGCAGATGAATTTGTTGTGACGTCAGGTGTAAGTACTTCGATTGGTAAATTCAAAGGAGATGTACTCTTTATTTTTATTGATGTTTCATTAGAAATCGTAAAAGTCAATAAATCATCAACAGCACTACAGGAAGTTAGAAATAAAGAAAAGAAAACGGTTAGGACAATTAATTTTGATTTCATAAAAATGATTTTTTTGTTAGATACGTTATTACGCCAGATTTGGTTTTTTTTTTTCAAAGGTTCAAAGGTTCAGAGGAACAAAGGAACAAAGAAAAGCTGTATTTTTAAAACGTTTGAACCTCTGTTGCTCTGATCCTTAATTCAGGTTCAAAGTTGCAAAGGCTCAGGGATAAAGAATGAAGTAAATAAGAGATTTAAAAACCTTTGAACCTTTGTTCCTCTGAACCTTTGAACCTCATAAATCGGAGCAATAAAAAAAAACTTTTTTTTTATTGCTCCGATTTTTCAAATTCGAATATAAAAAGTATTTTTGCGCATGCAACACAACGTACTTATTTTAGATTTCGGATCGCAATATACTCAGCTTATTGCGCGTAGAGTTCGCGAATTAAATATATTCTGCGAAATTTTCCCATACAATCACTTTCCTAGTGATTTATCACCTTATAAAGCAGTAATTTTAGGAGGAAGCCCATTTTCTGTTCGTGCAGAAGACGCTCCACATCCTGATTTATCTCAAATTCGCGGTAAGCTTCCAATGTTGGCAGTTTGTTACGGAGCACAATATCTGGCCCACTTTAGCGGAGGTGAAGTAGCAGCTTCTAACACCAGAGAATATGGTAGAGCTAATTTATCTTATATTAAAGAGAACGAAGTTTTCTTTAATGGCGTTTCAGAAAATAGCCAGGTTTGGATGAGTCATAGCGATAGTATCAAAGCTTTGCCTACCAATGCTGTAAAATTGGCAAGTACGCACGATGTAGAGTATGCGGCTTACAAAATCGAAGGCGAAACTACTTATGCTATTCAATATCATCCAGAAGTTTTTCATTCGACAGACGGATCAAAAATGTTAGAGAACTTTTTAGTAAATATTGCCGAAGTTCCTCAAAACTTTACTCCAAATGCTTTCGTAGAAGAAATGGTAGGAGAGTTAAAAGAAAAATTAGGCAATGATAAAGTTGTTTTAGGATTGTCTGGTGGAGTAGATTCTACTGTAGCAGCAGTCTTATTGCATCAGGCGATAGGAAAAAACCTTTATTGTATTTTTGTAAACAATGGTTTGCTTCGTAAAAACGAATTCCAAAATGTATTAGATCAATACAAAGGAATGGGATTAAATGTAAAAGGAGTAGATGCAGGAGAACGTTTTCTTGGCGAATTAGCCGGAATTAGTGATCCTGAGACAAAACGTAAAACAATTGGTCGTGTATTTATCGAAGTTTTTGATGATGAATCACACTTAATCGAAGATGTAAAATGGTTAGCTCAGGGAACTATTTATCCTGACGTAATCGAATCAGTTTCGGTAAAAGGACCATCGGCTACTATTAAATCACACCATAATGTTGGTGGATTGCCGGATTATATGAAATTAAAAATTGTAGAACCTCTAAGAATGTTGTTTAAAGACGAAGTTCGAAGAGTAGGTGCTACTTTAGGAATAGATCCAGAGTTGTTAGGAAGACATCCTTTCCCGGGACCAGGATTATCGATTAGAATCTTAGGGGATATTACTCCTGAGAAAGTACAAATTTTACAAGATGTTGATGCCGTTTTTATCGAAGGGTTAAAGTCTTGGGGATTGTATGATAAAGTTTGGCAGGCTGGAGCAATTTTGCTTCCTGTAAACAGTGTAGGAGTAATGGGTGATGAGCGTACTTACGAAAAAGTAGTAGCGCTTAGAGCCGTAGAATCAACAGATGGTATGACAGCTGACTGGGTTCATTTACCTTACGAATTCTTAATGAAAGTATCGAATGATATCATTAACAAGGTAAAAGGTGTTAACAGAGTTGTTTATGATATAAGTTCGAAACCACCAGCAACAATTGAGTGGGAATAGTACTAGTTTTTAAAATTAAGGCGTTACATTTGTAACGCTTTAATTTTTTAAACCCTTCTTATTTATGAGAGACTTTTTACTTATTTTATTCGCCTTTATTTCAGTTTTTTCTAACAAAACATTTGCACAAGAGTCATACATCGAGCACAGGATTCAAAAAGGTGAAACAGCTTACTTTATTGCCCAAAAATACAAGGTTACTGTAGATGAAATTTATAACCTTAACCCTGAATCACAAAATGGAATCAAAGACAACCAATTAATTAAGATTCCGGTTCATGCTGCAGAAAAACAAAATTCAAGCCAACAAAACACACATGTTGTTGGTGCAAAAGAAACCCTCTTCGGATTAGCAAAACAATACAACATTTCGGTTGAAACACTTCAAAATGCCAATCAGGATATTTTAGCCGGCGGACTTCAAATTGGTCAGGTATTAACAATTCCACAAAACACCGCTAATGTTTCAAAAACGGAAACAACATCGTCTTCAAAAGTTGCACATCAGGTGGTAGCAAAAGAATCTCTATTTAGTATCGCAAGACAGTACAATGTTTCTGTACAGGATTTGGAAAACTTAAATAAGGATTTATTGCTAAACGGATTGCAAATCGGACAAACTATTGCGATTCCCAATAAAAGAAAAACATTAGACGGACGAGTTCGTGTAATCAACCAGGAAACTATTTTTCATGTCGTTGTAGCAAAGGAAACTAAATTTTCGATTGCAAAGCAATACGGAATTACCATTAATCAATTAGAATCTCAAAATCCTGAAATTATTAGTGGATTAGTTGTTGGAAACAAACTTGCGATTAATACAAAAGAGGTAAAACCAACTAACGAAAGTGAAGAATTGATGTTGGCTCTTGCCGAAAAACAAGTAGTTGTTGAAAAAACAAAAGCCAAGACGGTTGAATTAGAAGATTTGAAAGACCGCCTTATTGTTCAGAAAGAAATGAATCAGAAAATTATAAAAATTAATGATTTAAAAGTAAATCTAAACGATATGAATGGTTCAAAAGAAAATTCAGTCGAAAAATTACGATTGGTTTTAGAAGCTAATAAAAATGTTCAGGATATTTTAATGGCAAAATTAGATTCATTGGTAAATACCATGAGCAGTGATTTAGTTGAATTGAAAAAAATGGATATTCTAAATGTAAATGAATCGAAACGTTTAGAGAAAAAATCATACGAAAGTATTGGTCAAACTAGCGAACTATCTTCTCAATTAAAGAAAGAGTTAGCTCAAAACAGAAAAGCTTATGCTGGTTTAATGAACAAAGTAGAGCGAATTGCGCTTGAGGAGAATCAGGAATACAAAAAGAAAGTTCGTGAAAACGAGAAGAATCATGGTACAACATCGCAAAAGCATTTGTCATTGCAAGAAATACAAAAATTTAAAGCAGAACAAGAAAAAGGAGATGCTAAAAATCAATTGTTGATTGCTAAAATTGATTCACTCGATGTTCAAAAAACAATAGAAGTCAAACGTCATATTAGTAAAGCTTCGTTTTATAGTATGGAAGCCAGAAATTTTGATGATAAAGTAGCCTTGCTGAAATTAAAACGATATCATGATGAGGCAATTAAAAATCAGGTAAAAACACCTGATAACGAGAATTCAAAAGCAATGTCATTAGAAGAAATGAAGCGTGAGCTAAAGGAAAATCCTCTTAAAAACGAAAAAAATATTAAGGTTGAAGTTTATGATAATCTTAAAGAAGTTTCAAATGGCTATTACTTAGTTTTAGGTATATTTACCGAACAGGGATTGCGAGATAAGTTTATTATGAAACTTATTGATTCTGGAGCATTTAACGCTAGTTTTTTCTTTAATATAAACAGTCTTTCGTATTGTGTTTACTCAGATAAATACGAAAACATGGAAGAAGTTTTATATGAATGCAAGAAAAAGGAAGAAGATGAGTTATATAAAAACATTGTTATCCTTAAAGCTGAATTGGATCTGTGATAATAATTCTGCAAAATTAAGAAGTGGCTTGAATGTTGCTTTAACAAAAATTACTATCTTGTTTTTGAATTAAAAATTAAATTATTTTAACACCTACTATGAAATATTATCTAACAATCTTGTCGCTTGTTTTTTTTATTACCAGCTCTGCTTTTTCGCAGGAAAAAGTAGTGAAATACACTGTTTCAAGCGGAGAGACTATTAATCAGATTGCACAAAAATATAAGGTAACACCTTATGATATTTATGAACTGAATCCTGATGCACGTAGTGGTTTGATACCCAATTCAGTCTTATTGATTCCTCTTAAAAACAGCAAAGCTAAAGCAGAACCTGCTCCGGCAAAAAGTACTGTTGCCAAAGGAGGAAATATACATGAGGTACAGCCAAAAGAAACTCTTTTTGGAATCGAAAAAAAATACGGAATTACAGACGAAGCACTAAAAGCAGCAAATCCTTTTCTTGAAAAAGACGGATTGCAAATTGGGCAAACGTTAGTGATTCCTGCTAAAGATAAGGATGCAAAAAAGGCATCAAAAGAAAAAGAGAAGGAAAAGGAAAAAGCTAAAGAAAAAGCAAAAGAAGAAGAGAAAAGTACAAAAAATACAGTTGTGCCAATTGCCGCTAAAACAACAAAGCAGGAAAAATACATTTATCATGACGTTGTTGCAAAAGAAACGAAGTATTCAATTGCAAAACAATACAAAACAACTATTGAAGATTTAGAAAAACGCAATCCGGATATTGTAAGCAGTTTACCAATTGGTTACCGCTTAACAATACAAGGTACAGCTCCAAAAACAGAAAATGCTAGTTTGGTTGTGGGTACTGCTCCGGCAAATACAAAACCTGTTGAAGCTAAAAAAACAGATGAGTCTTCTAAAAAAGGAACGACTTATATGGACTATCAGGTAAAACCAAAAGAAACATTTTACAGTTTGTCAAAAACATTTCAATTGTCACAAAGTGAATTGGTAGCTTTAAATCCGTCTCTTTCTGACGGAGTAAAAGAAGGGATGGTATTAAAGGTTCCGTCTGGATTTGTTGCTCCAGTTCCAATTATTGGACAACAACCACAAGTAGCAGAAAAACAAACGGAGAAAACTACAGAAAAGCCAGCTGAAACCAGTGGAGGATCAATTAAAGTTCTGGAAAAAGTAAAATCAGAAACCAATTCAGCAAGTTCAGAAATAGTAGAGCTAACAAAGAAGAGCGGTCAAAACGAACGTAAAAGAATCGCATTACTACTACCTTTCAACTTAGCAAAAATCCAAAGTGATACGGTTGGTGCTGAAAACAAAATCAAAAATGATAAGTTTTTAAACATGACGCTGGATTTTTACTCAGGAGCTTTAATGGCAATTGATTCGGCGAAAGCCTTAAAATTACCAATTGACGTTTCGATTTTTGATTCTCAGGAAACTAAAAATACATCGAGTGTATCCAACTTAATTGCGCAAAATAAATTGCAGAATGTAAATGCTGTAGTGGGACCATTTTATCAAAGTAATGCAGAAGCGGCGGCAAATTCATTGCGTTTGTATAATATTCCTGTGATTTCGCCATTATCCAAAGATAAAGCAAATCCAATTGATAATTTGTACCAGTCAATACCAACCAACGATGTTGTTCGTAATGCTGTTTTTGATTATATGCGATCTAAAAACGGAAATATTGTTGCTGTAGTAGATAAGAAAAAAGAGTCTGTAATAAGCTATATCAAACAAAATCAAAAAGGAGTTACGTTTGCAACCTTGACAGATGCTGGCGTAGATGTAGCCAATTTAAAAGGTTTGATAATACCCGGCAGAATGAATTATGTGGTTATGGAAACGGGGAATACCGCAATGATAAAAAGCACAATAAAAGCTTTAATGGATGCGCAAAAAACGTGTCAGGTGCAATTGGTTATTTTAGAGCCAAACAGTACATTAGATACTGATGAAATTAGTTTTGACAATTTGGTGAAATTGCATTTAATGTATCCTTCTGTAGCTCGTGAAAGTGAAGATCAAAATGTTTTGATTTTTGAAAAAGAATATAGATTGAAAAACAAAGTGAATCCAAATACGTATGCAACCCGCGGATTTGATGTTACGTTTGATACTATGATGAGATTGGTTCAAGGGAAAACATATCAGGAAACAGCTGATTTAATGACAACAGAACAAGTTGACAATAAATTTCAATATTACAGAAAAGAAGATGGAGGACACGCAAACAAAGGTGTTTACATTTTATATTACGATTCAGACTTAACTTTAAAAGTAGCAAATTAATGACATCGAAAGTAACCTATTTAGGCGATTTAAGAACAAAATCAATTCATGTGCAATCAGGAAGTGAAATCATTTCTGATGCACCCGTAGATAATAATGGAAAGGGAGAAGCATTTTCTCCAACTGAT
>Ga0247817_10000404_pt1 | contig 24708 bp, 22 predicted proteins | sample UWRJL212509R1_FD_178010 | JGI IMG/M metagenome (GOLD analysis project Ga0247817, IMG submission 178010) | Plant litter microbial communities from Arlington Agricultural Research Station in Wisconsin, United States - UWRJ-L212-509R-1 | ecosystem: Environmental > Terrestrial > Plant litter >...
CAGCTAAAGGGTAAAGAGTTTTTACGGTTTAAAATAAACTTGGGAAGAAATCCTGTTGGCGATAAAATAATGGAGAATGATAACAGAACACCGGAGGGTGTATATCACCTTGATAACAAGTACGAGCGCTATGATAAATACTATAAGAGTTTCTGGATATCCTACCCCGACTCGACAGATATAGCCAAAGCAAAAAAAAGAAATGTTAAACCCGGCGTTGGTGTGATGATACACGGCACCCAACCCGAGCGTGTAAATGCAAAGGATTGGACCAATGGCTGTATTGCCCTAAGCAATAAGGATATGGATACGCTGTTTAAATATGTGATACCAGGGACTGTGATAGAGATACGGAAGTAGGCGTCACAAATAAATATTGTCATTGCGAGGTACGAAGCAATCGCGAACTATGCATGACGGGCGCTTCTCCGTGCGATTGCTTCGTACCTCGCAATGACAAAAAAGAGGCTAATTGAATTTATCATTATATACTTTGAGGCCGCGGATTTTACAACTCAATAAGACAATTATACTGCTTACCGACTCGTTACTAAATCTTTCTAAAACTACGGCTCACCCCCGCATAAACGGATTAAAATTGCGTGTACCAATGCTCATACCTGCCGCGCGGCAAACGGTTTTATCACCAAATTTACCGTTGATATTATCCATGGCCTGGTAAAGACGAATGCGTTCTTCATTATCCTCAAACAAGTTGATCTGGTAACTGCCCGGGCAGAGGTTGCTTAGTCTAACTCCTATTAAACGTATAGGTCGACTTTGATTCCATGCTTTTTTAAGCAGGTTTTTTATACCCGGTATTAATATATGCTCTGCCGCGGTAAGCGGGATCTTCTCTTGCACGGTATGTGTTTCAAAATTGGCGTATCGTAGTTTAATAGCCAGGCAGGATGTTACCAAACCCTCGCGCCGCAGTTTAGAAGCCAGTTCTTCTGTCATAGATACCAGCGATGTTTCCAGTGTTTTCAGGTCGGCTACGTTATTGTGGTAAGTATTTTCTGTCGACATGGATTTTCTTTCATGTTCTGATACCACTTCCCCGTCATCCAGTCCATGTGCTTTGTCCCAAAGGTCGCGCCCATGCTTGCCGAAAATAGTTTCTAAAAAACGCACGTCTGCCTTTTGCAAGTGCTCTATCTTTTCAATACCAAACTGGTAAAGTTTCTGACAGGCTTTTTCGCCCAGCATGGGTATTTTACGGATGGGTAGTGGCGCCATAAAAGCGGCCTCTCCGCCATGTGGTATCAGCAATTGCCCGTTAGGTTTAGATTGGTTAGTAGCCATTTTTGCCACAGTTTTGGTTGATGCCATCCCGAAGGAAATAGGCAGACCCGTTTCGCGGATAACCCGCTGCCGCAGTTCGGTAGCCAGTTGGTAGCTGTCGTGGTATTTATCCATCCCCGTAAGGTCAATATAGAACTCATCTACCGATGTTTTTTGATAAAGCGGAACACTATCATGGATGATCTGCGTAACCTCGCGAGAGGCCTCAGAATAAAGTCCGTGCGAACCCCGGATAACCGTTGCATGCGGGCACAAACGCATAGCCTGTTTCATGGGCATGGCAGAGTGGATGCCAAACTTACGGGCCTCGTAACTGCATGATGCCACTACGCCACGCTCTGCAGAGCCGCCAATTAGCACCGGCTTGCCAATAAGCGAAGGATCAAATTTGCGCTCTACCGAAACGAAGAAAGAATCAAGGTCAATATGTACTATCCATCGCTTGTGTTCCATTATACAAATATGGATAAATAAATTTTAAAATACTAAATTTTTTAGCAAAATTAGCTGCCGATATCTGCTCAGTAAATGGAAAGCTATAAAGATTTTTTGATGATAATTTCGCCATCTGATGAGGTGATTAAGCAGATCAGTAAATACAAGCGGGCATCAGCCAATAAAATTGGGCCATTTAAAGGAATGTATTCTATAGCGCATATCAGCATAACGCATCAGCAACGCTGCAAACCTTTTATGGCCGATCCGTTTATGTTACGCATGGAGAAAAAGCTGCAAAGCATGCAGCCCGCCGAACTACACATTAACAACTTTAACTTTTTTAAACACGGCGGCATAGGTTTTACTATTTACGCCGAGGTGAGCATAATGCCACCCAACCACAACTGGTTTAAATTGCTGCGCCAGCAAATGGGTATTAAAATAAGCTTTGTGCCGCACATAACCGTGTTAAAAAATATCCCGCCATCAGCATTCAACAAGCTTTGGCCGCATTTTGAAAATGCTCAATATCAGGCTACTTTTAAAGCTAACAGTTTAACTGTGTTAAGCAGGGAAACCTTTGCTGAACACGGCGAATGGCGGCCATACAAAGAACTTTATTTTGGCAACAGGCTGATGCCGTTTTAAATAGCAGCATTTGTAATATGGTTTTCTATAAGTAGCTTTAATTAAATTTTGCTTTATGCGTGGTTTTATCCTTTGCCTTTTAACCTACTTTGCTGTTATATACTGCGCTAAAGCGGATAGGATAATTATTAAAGGCGATACCACTAATTTCTGGCCCGAAAAAAGCGCGTTGGAACAACATCCGGATATAAAAAACATCAGGAAGTTTTTAGCAGGATATCAAACTGACCCTTGTTTTGATTGCGGTATGGTTGATTACGTTGCTGAGTGGACCATAACCGGTAACAGCTTGTACCTTACCGGCATCTATCCTGACAACTCTAAAAAGCGCGGCGAAAAAGCTGATCTGAATAAAATTTTCAAAGTGAGTAACTCGCGAATAAAGGCGGATTGGGTAAACGCCGATTTTTGGCTGCCGATAGGTAAACCTTTGCGCTGGGCTGATATAATGACACCCGTTTATAGCGCTGAGCTGCTGTTGGTTATAAAAAAAGGGCAGATAGCAAAACAACAGCAATTTAAATATCCCACTACCCGCCGCTTGCAAGACCTTGAAATACCTAAGTTTATATATGCTAAAATAGATTGGAATAAGATCCCATATTTGCCTCAGCAAACCAAAGTGTTCTTATCTTTTGCCGCTGGTGTTACAGGTAAACCCGAAAAAGCAGATATAGCACGAGGTACCGAATGCGCACCCTGTAACAAAGAGGCATTACGAGCCTTAAGTTTGATGCCCTGGCCTGCCGACTATAAACATGGGAAGCTGCTTCGATATATGTATTACCAACCATTAATTTTTAGTGAAGAACAGCGTAAAAAGTACGCGTATTAACGCTAATTTTATAACATAAACCAATAATAACAACATGAAAAAACTAACCCTTTTAATCGGTTTGCTGGCTATTGCCTGCACAACCGCGTTTGCACAGATAACAAAGCAACAAAGCATTGGCGAATGGGTCCGCGCTAAAGCCTACACAAAAGCTTATTTAGATGCTATGCCGGCAGATGGTTTCGCGTTTAAAGCAACGCCCGAGGTACGCAGCTTTGCAGAACAGATGTTGCACCTGGCTGATGCCAACTATTTCTTTCTCTCAACAGTAACGGGTAAACCTAGTCCGCTGGGTAAAGAATCTGTTGAAAAAACAGTAGCTCATACTAAGGAAGCAACTACAAAAGCCGTACTAGCTAGTTACGACTATGTTATAGCAACTATAAAGACGATACCTGACGCCAGTCTTACCCAAAGCGTAACCGCCGAAGGAATGAAAACCACAAAAGGCTTGCTGTTGGCAAAAGCTTTTGAGCACCAAACCCATCACCGTGGCCAGACTACTGTCTACCTGCGCCTTAAAGGTGTTAAACCACCGCAGGAAATGTTGTTTTAAACCTCAAAAAACTCCTCGAGTTTTCGAGGTGTTTTTAATTTAATATTTACGGTATGATACTATTCGCTAAAATATTGATAGCAATTATTGCAATTGAACACCTTGCTATATTGTGGATAGAAATGTTTGGCTGGGAAACCGTGGGTAAAAAAGTATTCACAAGCCTACCACAACAACTATTTGCACCAACCAAAATGTTAGCAGCTAATCAGGGTCTATACAACGGCTTTCTCTCTGCCGGGCTTATATGGAGCCTATTTGTAAATAATCCGGAATGGCAAAATAATATTGCCCTGTTTTTTTTGGGTTGTGTGGTTGTTGCCGGCATTTATGGCGCTATAACCTCATCAAAAAAAATATTCTTTATTCAGGCCTTGCCTGCTATAGTTACTTTTATTGTTGTACTACTCAACCGATAATTTTAAAGTAAAATCCCCCTTCCTTTTAGAAAGGGGGATTTTGTATAAAAAAAAGGTTGGTAAATTTACAAGATTACAACTATCTGTCAACTAGCATATTACACAGATATTACAGCTAAACTACCAGACGAATAAGTCTGTTGCAAAGTGTTGCATGTTTAAACATTCAATATTCAGAAAAAGTTGACTATCAAATACCTGCAAAAAATGGTGTTGCAAATTGTTGCGAGTGTTGCATATATTTCTGCAACACCACATTTATCAACAAGCTGCAAAGCAAGCCTTATTACATGTATGCACGCTGGTTCTTACCTTCCATCCAGTTAACAAAGGCGCGGTTAACTACCTTGTTACCACCCGGAGTTGGGAAATTACCAGAGAAATACCAGTCGCCGGTATGATCCGGACAGGCTGTATGCAGGTTATCTAAAGTTTGGTAAATAACATGCACCTCGCAGTTGATATCTTTCGGCGTAATGATACGTGCTATACGATCAGAGATCTCCTGATCCGTAAACTGCTCATAAATGGCTTTAACGTAATTGCTGGCCTGCTCTTTAGGTAATACTGCGCTATCCTTACATTTTTGGTAAGTTTCCAGTATAACGTTGTCTTTACCCTGCTCCTTCAGCAAGCTTATAGCCGCCTCAAAAGCCACAAACTCACCCATTCTGGACATATCTATACCATAACAATCAGGATAACGGATCTGCGGAGCAGATGATACCACAATTATCTTTTTAGGATGTAATCTATCCAATATTTTGAGAATGCTTTGTTTAAGAGTAGTACCTCGTACAATGGAATCATCCAGTATCACTAGCGTATCCTTGCCGTTGTTGATAAGTCCGTAAGTACTATCGTAAACGTGGGCCACCATCTCACTGCGGTCGGCATCCTGTGTTATAAACGTCCGTAGCTTAACGTCTTTAATAGCTATTTTTTCAACGCGTGGTGCCATGCTCAACACCTCGCTTAGCTCCTCCTCGCTTATCTTATCCTCGCGGTTAAGCAAGCGATCTCGCTGGTATTTTTTTATGTATTTGTGCACACCTTCCACCATACCGTAAAATGCAACTTCTGCGGTATTAGGGATATAAGAGAATACAGTATTTTTTATATCGTTATTTACAGCATCCAATATTTGCGGACAAAGTAAACGGCCCAGTTGCTTCCGCTCCCGGTAAATAGAGGCATCGCTGCCGCGCGAGAAGTAGATGCGCTCAAACGAGCAAGCCTTTCTTTCTTGCGGTTCGCTAAACATGCTTTCGGTTATTTTACCGTTTTTCTTTACAATTAGGGCGTGGCCGGGCTTTATCTCTTTAATATCATTTATCTGGATATTAAAGGCGGTTTGAAGTGCAGGTCGTTCAGACGCTGCCACAACAATCTCATCGTTATAATAATAATAAGCCGGACGGATGCCGGCAGGGTCGCGCATTACAAAGGCATCGCCATGGCCAAATATACCGGCAATGGTGTAGCCGCCATCCCAGTTACGGGCAGATTTGGTGAGGATCTTGGCTACGTCCATATCATTAGCAATCAGCTTGCTAATCTCTGTGTTATCGTCCAATCCCTCGCGTTTGTATTGATCAAACAGGCCCTGGTTTTCGGTATCCAGAAAGTGACCTATCTTCTCTAAAACAGTAACCGTATCAGCTTGCTCTTTTGGGTGCTGACCAAGGTCGTACAGTTGCTGAAGCAACTCATCAACGTTGGTCATGTTAAAGTTGCCTGCTATCACCAGGTTACGCGTCATCCAGTTGTTTTGGCGCAGAAACGGGTGACAGCTTTCAATACTGTTTTTGCCGTGTGTGCCGTAACGCAGGTGTCCTAACAGCACTTCGCCTGTGAAGCTAACGTGCTCTTTTAACCAATCGGCATCCTTCATCTTTTCAGGCGTTTCTTTTTGAATATCAGCGAATTTCTTCTGTATATATTCAAAAATATCAGCCACAGCATTTGATGCCATTGAACGGTGCCTGCTTATGTAACGCTTGCCCGGAGCTACATCTAATTTAATGGTAGCAACGCCCGCGCCATCCTGGCCCCGGTTGTGCTGTTTTTCCATTAAAAGATACAGTTTGTTTAAGCCGTACAGCGCAGTGCCGTATTTTTGCTGGTAGTAAGAGAGTGGCTTTAAAAGGCGGATAAATGCCACACCGCATTCATGTTTAATCTGATCGCTCATGATTGGTGATGAGCGGGCAAAGTTATAACTTTATCGTAAAGATGCGTTAATAATACTGTCATTAAATAGTATAAAAATTTCAACCTGATGTTTCAATTAAAAACAAAAAGCCGACACAATGTATCGGCCTTTATTATTATGTTATAATCCTTAAATCCTACCAATCAAGGTTAAAGTTTCTCGCCATGCTGGCTAATATCCAATCCTATAACCTCTTCTTCTTTTGAAACGCGAAGCGGAGAGATCATATCTGTGATTTTTAGCAATAACAGTGAGCCAAAAAACGCGAATACTGACGCGATAACCATTGCAAACAATTGCACCAGGAATAAGTGGGTTTCGCCAAAGAACAAGCCGTTACCTGTAGTATTAGCGCCGTTTACATTAACATGGGCAAATACACCGGTAAGTAACATACCTACCATACCGCCAACACCATGGCAAGGGAAAACGTCAAGCGTATCGTCAATTGAAGTACGTGTGCGCCACTCAACAACCAGGTTACTTACTACTGATGATATAATACCTATTGCCAACGAGTGCGGAACAGATACAAAACCTGCTGCCGGTGTTATGGCAACCAAACCAACAACAGCACCTATACAGGTACCCATTGCTGATGGTTTACGACCGCGTACCATATCAAAGAATATCCATGTTATACCACCCGCAGCTGATGCTGTGGTACTTGTGGCCAATGCTGTTACAGCTAAATGATTAGCGCCAAAAGCCGAACCCGCATTAAAACCAAACCAACCAAACCATAGCAACCCGGTACCTATAATAACATAAGTGATACGGGCAGGGGAATGACTTTGCTCATTACGTTTCTTTAAATATAGTGCAGATGCTAATGCAGCCCAACCCGCAGACATGTGTACCACTGTGCCACCTGCAAAATCTAACACGCCTAACTTAAATAAAATGCCGCTTGGGTGCCAGGTGGCGTGCGCTAAAGGCGAGAATATGAATATGCTAAAAAGGCATAAAAATAATATGTAAGAGTTAAAGCGGATACGCTCTGCAAATGCGCCGGTAATAAGCGCCGGGGTAATAATGGCAAATTTTAGCTGGTACATGGCAAACAATAACAATGGTATTGTTGGCGCCAATGGCCAGGTATTATTGCTTAGCATCCCCTTCATCATAAAAAAGGTAGATGGATTACCTATAATACCGCCAATGCTATCGCCAAAGGCTAAACTAAAGCCAAATATGCCCCACATTACGGTAATGATAACCATACAAACTACGCTTTGCAGCATGGTAGAAATTACGTTCTTTTTATTAACCATGCCACCGTAAAAGAAAGCAAGCCCCGGTGTCATTATCAAAACAAGGGCGGTTGACATCAGCATCCACGCTATGTCGCCGGTGTTATAATTGGCATTCGCTGTCTTATCTATCTCTACAGACGGAAAAAGAAAGGTTAAAATCAATGCGATCATTATCGCAATAAAAGGAACGTAACGCTTCATTGAAACAATTTGTATTTAAAGTTTAAAAATCGGCTGAAATTATGATTTATATCACATATAATTCAAATAAAATTAAACTTTATTGAAAAATGTTAATAAAAAACGGATGTTTTATAAAGAATTTACAATAACTGAGGGAAAAATACCAAAAAGCACCACGGCTATGCTTATGATAATTGCCAGTATTAATAAATTAAGCGGAGCAGCTGGCGCATCCACATTATCAGAGCGTTTTAGGAAAAGATTTAATGGAATTTTAATATAGTAAAATAACGAAACAACGGTAGTAATAGCGCCTGTTATGGTCATTAATAGCAAAAACAGGTTGCTATTTTGCTGATATGCGCCGTAAACGGAAGAAAACACCAATAATTTGGCGTTAAAACCCGCGGTTACCGGCAAACCTGTTAACGAAATAAGGATAACTACAAAACAAACTGAGGCAACGGGATATTTAAAACCTAAACCTTTGTAATTTACAATATCGTCAGAACCGGTTATATGCTCAAAATAACTCACCAAGGCCAGTGCAGCGATATTTGTAACGGCATATACAGCCAGATAAAATGTTAAGGTGCTAATTCCTTCTGTATTGAAGGTTACTATCGCCATTAAAGCAAAGCCGGTGTGGCCTATGCTAGAATAAGCCAGCATGCGTTTGGCATTGTTTTGCATAACAGCGGCAAAGTTGCCTACTATCATGGTGACTATACCAATAACTGACAATGCTAACCTGAAATCGAATGCTTTCCACTCTGTTGATGATACAAAAGGCGTTAAAAAATTAATAAGCAGGCCAAAAGCAGCAATTTTGGGGATGGTAGACAGGTAAGCCGTAACAGGTGTCGAAGCGCCCTGGTAAACATCGGGCACCCAAAAATGTGCGGGAACAAATGATAATTTAAACCCTACCCCCACCAAAACAAATACAATTGCAAAGGATACTGCTACAGGATTGGCTTTACTTAAACCCGCAATAAAGCCTGCATCAAACAAGCCAAGCGTGCCGCACAAACCATATAATAATGATATGCCGTACAACATAACAGCCGAGGCAGCTGCACCAAACAGCACATATTTTAAACCAGCTTCTGCACTAAATGCATTTTCTGTGCGATAGGCCACCATAAGGTATGATGCTATAGAAACCATCTCGATAGATAGATATATTGACACCATGTTAGCTGCCGTACTCATAAGATGTAAGCCAAATACCGAAGCTATGGTGATGGAATATAGATCGCCGATGCCTTTGGTGTGCCGCGCTAGTTTTTTATCCCAGTCAAAATATAAAAGCAGTATAAATGCCGATATGTCAATTATTAATCTAAAAATTAACGATGTATGGCTTTGCAAAAGCATGCCGCCAAATAGCAACCCCACATTACCTTTAAGCTCAACTAACTGCGCTAAAACCTGGATAATAACAGCCAGCATGCCCATTAAAGCCAAAGCCTTACAAACCTTGGCTTGCCTTTTACCCACTAAAAGATCAGCCAAAAGTACCACCACGAATAACAGCGTCAGGTATATTTCAGGAACGAAATAATGCAGATCGCCCAGCATGCCTTGTAATTGGGTGGGTATGTTTGTCAGCAGTTTATGCATAATGTTACTTACCTGTCTGTAAAAACTGCACCAATGCCAGTACAGAATCATTCAACTTATCAAACACCAGCGATGGCATTATGCCTAAAATCAACGTAGCAGCGGCCAGTGGTATCAAGGCCACAAGCTCGCGGCGGTTAAGGTCTACCAGCGCGGTTTTCCAAATGTCCCCACCTTTTAGAGACAATGATCCAAAGAATACACGTTGCAGCGTCCACAAGAAATAAGCGGCGCTAAACAGAATGCCTATGGCACCGCAAACAGCCATCCAATAAGGCAGTAAACCATTAACTGTTGGCGATTTAAATGCACCGGCCAGTGAAAAAGCTTCGGCAATAAATGCCGAGAATCCCGGCAAACCTAATGAGGCAAAAAAAGCGATCATAATAAACACCGTATACTTAGGCATTAAACTGCTCAAGCCACGGAAATTATAAATATCTCTGTCGTGTACACGGTTATAGACCACTCCTACCAGGTAAAACAACATAGCCGATAAAAAGCCGTGACTCACCATTTGTATCACCGCGCCACTTAAGCCTTCGGCAGTTTGCGATGAGATACCCAGCAACACAAAACCCATTTGCGATACGGACGAATAAGCGATAACTTTTTTCAAATCTCGCTGCGCCAACGCGTTAAAGGCTCCGTAAAGTATGGAGATCACTCCCAACATGCCTAACCAGAACGCGCTGGAGATGGCCGCATCCGGAAATATGCCTAAACATATCCTTATGATACCGTAACCGCCAATTTTAAGTAGGATGGCAGCAAGGATGATAGAGACAGGTGTAGGCGCTTCAACGTGTGCGTCGGGTAGCCAAGTGTGCAACGGCACTACAGGTACTTTAATGGCAAATGCCACAAACAGCACAATAAAACCAATTATCCTTGCCGGTATGCCGAACAGGGTTTGCTGCGTAATTATTGAGAATATGGAGCCCGGGCTGTAATTATTGGGGTTCATCATCTGCACCATGTTGAAGGTATGGTTGCCGGTTGCCGGATCAGTAACTGATAGGTAAAGCCCTATCATTACCAGCAGCATAAACACAGAGCCAAACAGCGTATACAAGAAGAACTTTATAGCGGCATATTCCCGGCGCACCCCGCCCCACATCCCGATAAGGAAATAGAGTGGCAGCAGCATTAACTCATAAAAGATGTAGAACAGGAAGAAATCTAAAGCGCAGAACACGCCGATGACCGCCATATCTAACACCAAAAACAAAATAAAATAGCCTTTGATATTACTTGTGATCTCCCATGATGCTATGGCAGCTATCACCATTACTAACGATGCCATTACAAGCAGCGGCAGCGAAATACCATCAATACCCACAAAATAATCTATCTGCATTTTGCCCAGTGTGCCCAGGTTAAGGTTTATCCACGGTACTTTTTGTACAAACTGGTATTGCGCTTCGTTAATTACGCCGGCAAAATCATGCCCGGTTTTAAAGTGTAAATAAACATAAATGCTGATGGCTAACTGTACCAAAGTAGCCAACAAGGTGATATACCTGAAACTGCGGCGCCAGTCTGACGGTAAAGCCGCTATAACAGCTCCAAACAGTAACGGAATAAATATCAGCAGGGTTAATATCATTTGCTCAATTGTCAAATCTAAAAAAGTAAATAAATAAACAGCACCAACACAATAGCCATCATGCTAAAAAGATAGTACTGTATTTTGCCACTTTGAAAATAGCGTATAAAGTTACTGGTTACGCGCACAATAAATGTAAGCAGACGCGACACGCCATCAATAACATTATAATCAAACCAGGCGGCTACTTTTGCCAAGCCGATAACTACATTGGTTAACAGATGTATAAACCCATCTATCACATTACGGTCTACCCATGATGATGCTTTACTTATCAACAGCACGCCACCCACAATAACCTTGTTATAAAATGCATCAATATACCATTGGTTATAGCTCAGCTTAAACAAAACCGAATTTTGCGGTGCCGACCACGAATTGCGCTTTACATAAACCGAATAAGCAAAATAAATAACAAAAACGCTTACAATAGTAACCCCTAAGGGTATAATGGTATGAAAAATATTCACCCTGTCTAAAGCCGTCTCGGTTGCAAAACCACGGAAAACCCAGGCATCCTCGTACGCAACCGGATTATAAGAAAACACCGGGAACAAGCTGCACGCCGCCAGCATAAACAAAGGAACTTTATATTGCCAGCCACCATCGCTGATGTGAAATTTTATATGCGGATGAACTTTCTCTAGCTTAAATTCTCCGAAAAACACTTTTACAATCAGCCTGCTTACGTAAAATGCTGTTAGGCCGGTGGCAAATATAGCACCGATGGGCACCAGCATATACCAAAAGCTCCGCTGCTCGGCCCAGCTCACCGCCTGAATCAGGATACCATCTTTTGAAAGATAGCCTGAAGTGATAGGTAAGCCAATCAAAGCAGCAGCACCTACCAAAGCAGCCATAAATGTAAACGGCAGTTTTTTGCGCAGGCCACCCATGTTAAGGATGTTCTGCGGATCTATGTCTAAATTGTTTTCTTCTTTTATATGCGCTACCTCGTGAATAACAACGCCGGCTACCAGGAATAGCAGACATTTAAAAAACGCGTGCGTAACCAAATGAAACAGCGACGATGCATAAGCGCCTATCCCCATACCCATCACCATAAAACCCAGTTGAGATATGGTTGAATAGGCCAGGATACGTTTTAGATCGTTTTGCGTCAGCGCGATAGTAGCAGCCATAAAGGCGGTAAAGCAGCCAATGCCGGCCAAAATATCTAGTTCGGTTGGTGTGAATAACGGATATAACCTACCTAACAAGAAAACGCCCGCGGCCACCATTGTAGCAGCGTGTATTAAAGCCGAAACTGACGTTGGGCCTTCCATCGCATCAGGCAACCATGTATGCAATGGGAACTGCGCTGTTTTTGCTGCAACGGCTAAAAATACACCGCCACAGGCCACGTACTGCCAAAATACCGGCAGGTTTGTACTTGCCCCTATCCACAGGCCGTTAACGGTTTGCGATTGCGCTATCAGCCCATAGCTGCCAAACAATTGGTTAAGGTCAAAACTACCCGACTGTACAAAAATTATCAGTATCGCTATCAGTAAACCAACATCGCCAATGCGATTAACAATAAAGGCTTTTTTATTTGCGAGGACGGCTTTCTCTTTAGTAAACCAAAAACCGATAAGCAGGTATGACGAAAAACCCACCAGCTCCCAGAAAACGTAAAACGTTATCATGCTATCGGCTACCACCAATGCCAGCATACTAAAGCAAAACAGACTTAAATAAGTAAAGTAGCGTTTGTACCGCTCGTCATGCTTCATGTAGGCGGTGGAGTAAATATGCACAGGTAGCGCAATAGCCGGCACCAGCAGCAACATAATTACGGAGTGGTTATTGAGCCACATGCCGGCGTAAACGTTAGTAGCACCAATGGTAAACCATTTAAACTGCCAGTGCAATTGCGGCTGGTTCCACAGTTTGGTAAAAACTATAATAGCGCCTACAAAGCTTATAAAAATAGCCAGTGTAGATACCCAACCTGCCGCTTTATTGGTTTTACCAGGCAAACAAACATTAATTACAAAGGCAAGCAAGGGCAGCAACACTATTGCCGCTGCCAGCAGTATTATTAAAGTTTGTTGATATGGTTGAAAGGTGCCCAATTATTAATCCTTCAAACTATTAACCCTACCCGGATCAATGGTTTTATATTTTTTATAAACTGTTAAAATTATAGCCAGTGCTACAGCTGTTGTTGCAGCTGCCAACACTATAGCAAACAACGCGAAGATCTGTCCGCCGTTGTTGATCTTATCATATTTACCAAAAGCCACCAGGTTTAAAATGCCAGCGTTCAGCATCAGCTCAATACCTATTAATAGCTGTATGGCGTTGCGCTTGGTAAGTAGCATGTATAAGCCAATGCAAAACAAGGCCGCGCCTACTATCAAAAAATCATTTAATGATATCATGCCTCGGGCTCCTTTCTGGCTATGTGTGCCGCGCCTATTAAGGCCATCATCAACAAAACAGATATGGCCTCAAACGGCAGCAAATACGTTGTCATTAAATTGATGCCGATGTTTTTAATGCTGTTATCTGTTGGTTTAATAACGTTATCAGCACCTACGGCTTGTTTTACCCAGTCCAGGTTATCCGCATTCATTCTTAGTATCATGGCCACCATCACCCCAAAAAATAAAACAGCCAGTATTAAGCCCGGTATTTTGCCGCTGCTTATTAACTTATCTTTTTGCTGACCAAGGCTATCTAAAGTTTCTTTGCCCGATAGCAAGAACGCGAAAAGTATCAGCACCAAAATGCCACCAACATATATTACTATCTGCGTAACCGCCACAAAATCTGCGAGGGCCAGCACATATAGACCTGCCAATGCAAACAGCGTTACAAAAAACATAAAAATGCCACGTACCAGGTTATTTGTTGAGGCAACGTATCCGGCAGATGCCAAAGCGATAAAAGCCATCGCATAAAAAAGAATTTGCGCTAAACTCATGCGTCGCCCTCCTTTTTATTCATAGCGGCTAGTTTGGCGGCCTGCTTTTGCGCCAACTGGTTTTCAAGCAGTTCTTTTTTCTCGGCTACTTCATCCGGTGTCATGTTAGAGAACTCGTAGTTCAGGTCCTTTAACTCAAATACGCTTTTATCGTACTGGTCAGTCATTACTATGCACTCCGTAGGGCACACAATGGTACACAGGCCGCAGTACATACATTTGGCCATGTCAATATCAAACTGGGCAGCATAGATGCGCTTAGGCGATCCGTCAGATGTATGCCCTATCAGTTCCGTAGCTTTTACCTGCTCAATAGTTATACAATCAACCGGACAAATTTTGGCGCAAAGGTCGCACACAATACAATCATCAATCTCTACATCCAACTGGTACCGGCCCACTTCCGGACTTGGCAATGCCTGTTTTGGGTATTGTATGGTATTGGTGCCTTCCAGTTGTTTAAAATAATTATCGTTACTAACCGGGATCACTTTTCGCTTCGCGTTTGAAGCAAAGAGGTGACTAATGGTAAGGGATAGCCCTTTCCATGCCGTCGAAAATCCGTTTAGCGCTTTATTTATCATTTATTTTCTTCTTGTTATGCTGAACGCAGTGAAGCATCTTGTATAAGATTCTTCGCTGCCGCTCAGAATGACAGTATTTATATTACTCAATCCGAAATCGAAAATCCGATATCCGATATTAAAATTACATTAACCACAACCTCCATACGCCCGATGCCAGCATACTGGCAAAAGCAAGCGGTGTAAGTACTTTCCAGCAAAGGTTCATCAACTGATCAACGCGTAAACGTGGTAATGTCCAGCGTATCCACATTTGCACCCCTACCAATGCCAAAGTTTTTAGAGCTATCCAAAATATGCCCCATACAATTCCGGTTGTCCAATCGGCCAAATGTACGCCGCCTATATTTGGCAGCGGCGTGTTCCATGCGCCTAAAAATAGTACAACACCCACCATAGATACCAGAAACATCATTGAATACTCTGCCAAAAACACCAAGCCAAAACGCAGACCTGTATATTCTGTATGGAAGCCCGATACCAGCTCTGATTCCGCTTCCGGAATATCAAATGGAGCACGGTTACTCTCTGCAAGTGATGCGATGAAATAAATAACAAAAGCGATGATGAGATGCGGCGCCCTGAAAATATTCCAGGCTAAAATACCACCGGTGTGTGATACATCCCAAAAGCCTAAAAATTTTACTCCTTCTGTAGATAATATGCCTTGCTGCATGGCTATATCCTGCAGGTTAAGTGTTTGCGCTATCATTACAACGGATATTATGGCGAATCCGGCAGGTATCTCATACGAAATGATCTGCGCTGCCGAGCGCATGGCACCCAATATGGAGTATTTATTATTTGATCCCCACCCTGCCATTAATATGCCAAGGGTTTCTATAGATATAATGGCAAAAATATAGTAAAGGCCCAGGTTTATTTTTGACGGCACCAACCCCGGTGCCCATGGCAACGCCGCAAAGCCCATGTAAACAGCTAAAAATATGATAGCGGGAGCAGCAACAAACAGCACTTTATCAGCCGCTGATGGGGTGATCATTTCTTTTTGCAGCAGTTTTAAAATATCGGCTACTGTTTGCAGCAGGCCGTACTTACCTACCTCTGTTGGGCCCAACCTGTCTTGTATAAAGGCAGAAACTTTACGCTCGGCGTACACTGCAAACAGCGCGAAGACTGCAGAAAATGCGAATAAGCCCGCCGCTACTAAAATATATGTTAGGTAAAAATTCAACCCGTGGTTTGTGCTTAGGGTGCAAACTTAACAAATGCTAAATAAAATTAGGCAGTTTAGCAAAATTAGTTGACTAAGTTGGTAGTATTTATTGACGGCTATTTACACGAAAGCTGACTAACAGAAACGTGTGCTGAAGTTACTGGTGCTGAGAAGAACCGCGAAGCGTGCCGGTCAAACTCGCTGGTATCATCGGTGGTGTAAAAGGATTTGGCTTGGCCCTTACTTAGTTTTTTCTCCATTTCGGGATGACGTTGCAGGTAGTCTACCAGGCTTTCGGCAACTATATCGCCCTGCGCCACTACCTGCACATTTTGGGGCAGGTAGGCTTTAATTTTATCCTGTATAAGCGGGTAATGGGTGCAGGCTAATAACAGCGTATCTATATTGGGCGATTGTGCCATTACGCCGTCAAGATATTCTTTTACAAAATAATCGGCGCCCGGCTTTTCGTATTCGCCACTTTCAATCAGCGGCACCCACAGCGGGCACGCCTGCTGGTAAACTTTCAGATCAGGAAAAAACTTTTCTATCTCTAAAAGGTAAGACTCTGATTGCACAGTTCCGTTGGTACCCAATACCCCTATCTCGCCGGTTTTAGAATAAGTGCCAACAACCTCTGCAGTGGGCCTGATAACGCCTAATACTCTTTTTGATGGGTCATGCCCCTGCATATCCTTTTGTTGGATGGTGCGTAACGCTTTTGCTGATGCCGTATTACAGGCCAATATTATAAGCGGGCAGCCTTGCGCAAACAGCCACTGCACGCACTCCCAGGTATATTGATGAATGGTATTGAATGATCTGTTGCCATAAGGGGCACGGCTATTATCGCCCAGATAGATATAGTCATAATCAGGCAATGCGGCAGCTATTGATTTAAAAACCGTAAGTCCACCAATGCCCGAATCGAAAATCCCTATGGGTTTCATGAAGAATAGTTAATTGAAGATTAAAGATTGGTTTGCGTTAAACTAACCATCTCTCAAAAATAAAAAAAGCGTCCCAATAACCGGAACGCTCTTTTATATTCTGTTTAGTTTAAATACTATTTTAAACCTAATTTAAGCTTTACAGCAGGTAACAAATTATCGCCATCAGGTGCAACAAGCAATAATTGGTCTGCAGCGCCGCTATTAATAACGTAGCCATAACCTTTTTCTTTAGCTACAGCGTTTATAGCTGCTCTAACTTTATCAAAAAGCGGTTTAGATAATTCGCTGCTTTTAGCTTCAACCTGCTGACGGGCAAGATTGTCTTGCTCCTGAATTCTTTTATTCATATCAGTTATCTCAGCAACCTTAGTAGATTTAGCAGCATCAGTCATTGTTTTTTCCTGATCCTGATAATCTTTTATTGCTTTTTGATAGGCATTGTTCATAGAAGTCAACTGGTCTGTCCAGGTTTTAGAGTATTCCTCTAAATTTTTCTGAACTGTTTTAGTTTCAGGAAGTGCATTAATAACTTCTTCCTGTGCTATGTAACCAACTTTAGCCTGTGCCTTGGCAAAGTTGCCCGCTAACATAATGCATACTGCAACTAAGGCAACTTTAAATACTTTTTTCATTGTTCTTTGTCTCGTGTTTAATTAATAGTGCTATTATATATATAATAAATTTATTTAGCAAGTACTCCGGGTTTTAAACCTAAACGGGTAATAACCTCTGCGCTTTTATCATAACGCGGATTAGCATATAACATTATTGTTTCGCTATTTTTATCCAAAATTACATCCAGATTTTCTGCTTCGGCAAGTGCCTGCACCGCTTTTGCAACCTTGTCCTGTATCGGTTTTATGGTAGCGTTGCTGCGCTGCGAAAGATCGCCTTCCGGGCCGAATATTTTACGCTGAAAATCTTTAGCTTCTTTCTCCTTGTTCACAATTTCTTCTTCACGTCTTTTCTTTACTTCGGCCGTCATTAAAGGCTGATCTGCCTGGTAAGCTTTAAATAAGCGGTCTATCTCCTGAAAACGGGCATCAACCTCTTTTTGCCACTGATCAGACAAAGCACCTAACTGTTTTTGGGCCGAAATATAATCGGGTATATGTTTTAAGATATATTCCGAATCAACATAAGCAAAACGCTGTGCCAAAGCTGCTGTTACCGATAGAAACGTAAATGCAGCTACTAAAATTATCTTCTTTTTCATTTTTTTCCAATTAATTAAATCCACCACTTAAACTTTGTGATATTGAAAAGCTGAACTGACCTTTGTTGGCTGTTGGCTGACCCGGGATGGCATCAAAGCCGTAACCGTAATCAAGACCCAATAAACCAAAAATAGGCAAAAATATCCGCGTTCCAACACCAACAGAGCGCCTTACGTTAAACGGACTGTATTGCGAAAAACTGTTCCAGGTATTACCACCCTCTGCAAAAGCCAGCATAAATATAGTGGCAGATGGGCTGGCAATAACAGGGTGACGCACCTCCAGCGTAAACTTATTGTAAATAGTACTGCCCGGGTTACTGCTTGATGTATAATTACTACCTAACGGCACAATTGAGAAATTAGTGTAACCACGTAAACCTATGATCTCGCTACCCTGTAAAAACTGATAGCTCTGCATACCGTCGCCACCTAATTTAAAGCGCTCAAACGGCGATGGACCAACCTTTGAGTTGTACATACCCAGGAAGCCTGTACGTATTTGCGACATTAACACCAACTTACCCGTTAACTTGGTAAACCATTGCGCATCAAACTTAAATTTATAATACTCTACAAATTTATAGCGCTGGGCCGGTGTGGCTATGTTATAATTAACATTATTAAACAATGAGTATGGCGGTGTAGCCTGTACTGTAAATTTAATGTTTGAACCCGTTGTTGGATAAATAGGCGCATCAAGCGAGTTACGGCTCAGATCCTGAGTAAGTTTAATATTGTATGATGTACCGTTAGAGAACAGGTAACCATTATAGTTATCCAGGTAATAATGGTCAAGATTTAAAGAGTAGTTAAGCTGGAAGTGGTTATCAGGCCATTTTAAACGCTTACCTAAAGTAACACCCACACCATTAATTCTAAGGTAATTGTAGTTAGGGTTATCCTTAGCATAATACTGCCCGGTTGAGCTTAACTGGGTGTAGGCTGTTAAAGCAAAGTAAATTGGCTTTTTACCACCTAACCATGGCTCAGAAAACGTGAACGAGAAGTTTTGATAAATTCTACCGCTTGACTGGCCGCGAATGCTTAGTTTTTGGCCATCGCCTTTTGGTAAAGGTTTGTAGGCTTTTAAGTTAAATAAGTTGCGCAAAGCAAAGTTGTTAAACGTTAAACCTAGTGTACCCACTAACTGGCCACCACCAAAACCACCAGAAAGCTCTACCTGGTCTGAAGGTTTTTCAACCACGTTATAAAGCAAGTCAACCGTACCTTCTGCCGGGTTTAAATTCTCAGGCCGCGGATCTGTTTTGGTATCGTCAAAATTGCCCAGTTGGCCTATTATACGCGTACTTTCAATTAACAGGGCTTTGTTAAACTTCTGTCCCGGTATAGTTTGCAGTTCGCGGCGTATAACCTTATCATTGGTTACGTCGTTCCCTTTGATTGTTACGCGATTAATGGTGTATTGCGGGCCTTCATATATCCTTATGTCAAGGTCTATAGTATCATTATACAGCCTGGTTTGCACAGGGTCTGCATTAAATGTAAGGTAACCATCATTCATGTACAATGATGACACGTCGTCGCCGCTTGGGCCGCCGCCGGTCAACCTTTTACTAAGTAGCTCTTCGCTAAAAACATTACCTTTTTCAATACGCAGCACACGTGTTAATAATTCGGATTGGTACCGCGCGTTTCCAGAGAATTTTACATTACCAAAGTAATATTTGTGGCCTTCAAATATTTTTACTTTTACATCAACCGTGTGGTCATCATGCCTGGTTACAGTATCGGCTAAAACAGCCGCATCCCTATAACCCTTCTCCTGCATTTTAGCAATCAGCTTCTCTTTATCTTCCTGGTATTTGTCTTCCTTAAATTTCTTTGAACCAAAAATGTTATAAAACTTGCGCTCGCGCGTTTTGGCTAAATAACTTTTAAGTTTTCCGCTGGAAAATTCTTTATTACCCTCAAAGGTAACTTTGTGTATCATCACCTTTTTGTTGCGGTTAATGTTTACATCCAAAATTACACTATTGGTATCGCTTGGGTCAGGGCGTTGTTTGATTAACACTTCGGTGTTATAAAAGCCTTTTTCCTGAAAGTGTCTTTTGATAATAGCGGTAGTAGTGTTTAACAGGTTTTCGTTAACAATTTTGCCGGTTTTATCATTTAATTTCTTCTGCACATCTTCTGCCTTGCCTTTGCTTATACCCAGCAAACGCATTCTTGACAGGCGGGGATGCTCGCTTACCTGAATTTCAAGGTAAACCGTATCCAGATTTATTTTGGTGATATTAAGCTGCACATCATCAAAAAGCTGATTGGCGTAAAGGTCTTTAATAACGTTAGCGTTAACCTCGCCCGGTAAAACAATCTTATCGCCCTTGTTAAGCTTTGATATCTGTATCAATATGTCTTTATCCAGGTGGGTTGTGCCCGTAACTGTTATACCACCAATTATAAACTCCCGCGGACTGTTATAGTTTATCACTAATGTATCTGAGGTAGATGAAGAAGGGCGGGATGTATTTCGGCCCGGTACCTGGGCCAGGGCAGCAACACTTATTATGGAAAAAAGAATAGCAAACAGAAATTTGTTCATTCGAATATTTTAGTGGGCTAAAAATAATTTATACAGTTGTTAAAATTTGTTAAACGAGAAAATTTAGTTGACTTGCTCGCTTGTTAAGCCAAAACGCCGCTCGCGTTTCTGGTAGTCCAGTATCGCTTCAAAGAGGTCTTCCCTCCTGAAATCGGGCCAAAGTTTTGGTGTAAAATATAATTCGGCATAAGCTATTTGCCATAGTAAGTAATTACTTATTCTAAATTCTCCGCTGGTTCTTATCAATAACTCAGGGTCTGGCATATTGTGGGTGTACAGGTTGTCAGAAAATACGCGCTCATCTATATCAGCCTCGTTTAAACTACCATCTTTTACTTTTGCCACTATATTTTTTGCTGCCTGCAAAATTTCATTGCGAGAGCTGTAGCTTAATGCCAGTGTAAGTACCAAGCCGGTATTTGCCGCAGTAGTATTCATGGCATTGGTAAGCTCTTTAAAACATTTAGGTGGAAGCATTTTCAGATCGCCAATGGCGTTTAGCCTGATGTTATTGTCCATAAAGGTTTTTATTTCTTTATGAATGGTGTTCACCATCAGCTCCATTATAGCGGCAACTTCTAATTTGGGGCGGTTCCAGTTTTCTGTAGAGAAAGTGTATAGGGTAAGATATTTAACACCAACTTCAACAGCTCCTTCAACCACATCGCGCACAGAAATTACGCCGTTATGATGGCCAAAAACCCTTAGTTTGCCTTTCTCTTTTGCCCAGCGGCCATTACCATCCATTATAACAGCAATGTGTTTGGGCAACTTTAACGGGTCAATCTGTTCTTTATAGCTCATCTTTATTCGGGCGTCCTGTCACTTTTCGCGGTAACACTTTCCTGTTTTTTCAGGTGACAAAGGTAAAACTTCCTTTGTACTTTTTTAGTATACAGATTTTAAAAGAAAAGTTAATTGTATTTACAACGGCAAATAAGGCAAAATTTTAGGTTTTTGAATATAAAACCATGGTTTACACCTAAATGCTAATAGTAGCATTTGGGCGTGATAAAGGTGTACGACAACGAAAGGCCCACAAAAAAGTAGGTATCAAATCGCCGGTTATCACCCCGCTGTGTAAATGGCGCGTTAAATGTTGGAGCTATTTCGCCGGAACGGTCTGACAAGGCACGAGCCGTGGCATTGGTTAGCTTGGAAGGATCAGGATAATTACCGCTAACATCATCCAGATAATCCGTACGCACGTTCCGGTAACCTATATCCCCTATCAAACTCAACCTGCCCGAAATATTGTATTTAACGCCCGCACCGTATGGAATTGCTATAGCCATTTTATTGTATGGGGTGCCTTGCCCTTCAGTAGTAAAAGACCGCAGATCATAAGTATTACCCCCGTAATCAGCTGTCGGTGTATATTTTACCAGGCCTATCCCTGCAAAAACAAAAGGCGTAAACACATTTTTGCTTACAGATGGCACATAATCTAAAAAATTAAACTCGCCGGTAAGGCTTACCTCGTGCAGATCTGTAGAAAAACTTAAATTCCTTTCCCGGAATTGCGCGTTAGAAGAAAGGCTATCCGCAGCATTAATATTGCCGTAGTTGTATGCCGCTTTAACTGATACGTAAGGATTAAAGTTGTATTTTACAAAAGCCCCTCCGGATACTCCGGATACTTTTACCGGGTTATTAGTGTTCAGATCGCCCATATAACCGGCCCCGCCTAATCGCGCGCCAACCTCCCAGCTTTGGGCCAAGGCATTACTGCAGATAAAGGTTAAAAATATACCGGTTAAAAATTTGGGCATTCAACAAATTTAGTAATTGCGGGTATCCAATCCCCACAATAATTTGTTTCTTAACGTTGATAAGTAGCTTTCATTGCTTAAACGGATAAGGTTAAGCTCAAAATCAGCCTTCTGCACCTTAAAGCGCATGGTGCTATCTATCACTGTGGTACGCGAATCGCAAGATAGCAGGTAATTTGAACTGCGGCACTCTACCTCAAATGATAGCTGACTGGTATCCGGTAGCACAATAGGGCGCACGTTTAAATTATGCGGCGATACAGGAGTTACTATTATAGTATTTGATGCCGGAAACATAACAGGGCCACCGCAGCTTAATGAGTAAGCTGTTGAACCAGTTGGTGTGGCTATAATTATACCATCGCCCCAGTACGAGTTTAAAAACTCGCCGTTTAAAAACATATGGGTGGTAATCATCGCTGAGTCATCACGCTTGTGGATGGTAACATCATTCAACGCAAAGTTGCTATCACCAAAAATATGCTGTTCAGAGTCAATGCTCAGCAAAGCACGGCTATCTAATGTATATTGTTTATTTACTACGGCTGCTATAGCTGCCGCTATTTCGGTTTTATTAACGCTGGCTAAAAAGCCCAGGCGCCCAAAATTTATACCCATTACAGGCACACCTGTGTTGCCTATCAGGTTAACCATATCCAGCAAGGTACCATCGCCGCCCAGGGTTAAAAAAACGTCAATAAAGTCTTTTATGGGGTCTTCCTGGTTAAGTATTTTATAGGCAACGGTGCTTATTTTGCCTTCCAGGTGTTTGTTAAGCTGATGGTGAACATATACTTCAACATTGTGCTGCAACAAATTATCAAACACTTGCTGTACGTACGGAAATACTGCCGCATCATTAAATTGCCGACCGTATATGGCGATTTTCATTCTAGTTCTTAGTTAGTGGTTCATGGTTCATAGTTGCTTTTAGTTTGTGGTTAGTATTTATGGTTGATTTGTATTAATTCACAAACTAAATTAATTATTTAACAACCTTAAAACTATGAACCATGAACTATCAACCATGAACCATCTACAAATTAAGATAATTCATCAGCGCATCGTATCTATCCATCGAGCTATCGCGTTTCTCATTATGGTTAAAAGTTGCTTTAATCTCATAACCATACCTTAAAAACGTAGCTATAATGCCAGAAATATCTTGCTTATTTACTTTCAGCGTTACCTCAAGCTTGGTAGAATCAGGGAACGAGCGTATGTAAGAACTCAAGATCTGCGCATTGTCTGACTCTACTATCTGCGACATGTGCGCCAGCGAGTTGTTTTTGTTGCTTATCTCTAAAACAATAATACCGCCGGGGTCTGTTACCGAAGTTATACGGGCAAACCAGGTATTTAAGGCATTGATTGATATGCTGCCCAGGTAATTCTGCTTAATATCAAGTACCGGTATAATGGTTAACTGTTGCTCATAAAACAAGCGAATAACATCATATATATGCTGGTCTTCGCGCACATAAGGGTTAACCAACGATAACGCGATGGCGCCAATAGCAGTTTGTGCATCGGGCTCGGTTATCAGATCAGCTTCGGCCACCAGGCCTAAAAACTGCTGCTCGTTTACAACCGGCAAGTGCCTTACTTTAAATTCAGACATGCGCTCCATTGCCCGCTGAACAGAATCAGAGGTATGCAGTGGTATTATGTCGTCGTTTATCAGTTCGGCTGCAAACATAATGTTGGTTTAAATATTACGCCCGTCTAAAAAATTCTTAAGCAGGCGGTTAAATTCATGCGGATGCTCCATCATGGGTGCGTGGCCGCATTTATCTATCCATTGTAATTCAGAATCGGGCAATAACCGATTAAATTCATCTGCAACTTCGGGCGGAGTAATTTTATCATTGCGGCCCCATATAAGCGATACCGGCATATGTATTTTATGCAGATCAGCTTTCATGTTATGCCTTATGGCCGATTTTGCCATCGCCAATAACCTAATTACGGCATGACGATCATTTACGGTTTTATAAACTTCGGCAATTAATTCGGGGGTAGCAACTGCCGGATCGTAAAAAGTATACTCACATTTCTCTTTCACAAAATCATAACTTTCTCTGCGCGGAAACGTACCGCCAAAGGCATTCTCGTACAAGCCGGAACTACCCGTAAGCACCATTGCCCTTAATTTAGCCGGATGCGCCAGCGCATATACCAAACCAACGTGGCCGCCTAATGAATTGCCCAGCAACACTACATTATCCAGCTTTTTAAACTTGATAAACTTGTGTACAAACTTTGAAAGCGTTTTTACGCCTGTTGTTAAAACGGGGAATTCGTAAATAGGTAATATGGGTAAAATAACCCTGTATTTATCTTTAAACTCATTTATCACAATCTCCCAATTGCTTAAACCGCCCATTAAACCGTGCAATAATAGCAGTACCTGCCCTT
>Ga0247817_10000406_pt1 | contig 24659 bp, 27 predicted proteins | sample UWRJL212509R1_FD_178010 | JGI IMG/M metagenome (GOLD analysis project Ga0247817, IMG submission 178010) | Plant litter microbial communities from Arlington Agricultural Research Station in Wisconsin, United States - UWRJ-L212-509R-1 | ecosystem: Environmental > Terrestrial > Plant litter >...
CGCCACAGGCAACAGAAACGTTTAGAGATCCTATTGATCCAAACATTGGTAATTTTGCTTTTTCATCAACGATTTTAAGTACAGAAGGGTTTATTCCTCTTTCTTCCGATCCCATGATAATAGCTACTGGTTCGTTTAATGCAACGTCATAAATGTTCTGATCTGTTTTTTCGGTCGCGGCAACAGTTTTAATACCTGATCCCTGAAGATAGAAAATAGCATCTTTGATATGTTCAACTTTGCAAATTGGCACATTAAATACAGCTCCTGCTGATGTTTTAACGGTGTCTCCGTTTACCGGGGCAGAACCAGATTTTTGTACAATGATTCCGTTTACACCAGTGCATTCTGCGGTTCTTATGATAGCCCCAAAATTACGGGCATCAGAAATCTGGTCTAATATTAAAAATAAAGGTTTAGTTCCGGATGCAATTGTTGATTCAACTAAATGTTCGAGTTCTATAAAACCAATAGGAGAGATGGTTGCCACTGCTCCCTGGTGATTGTTTGGAGTTAATCGATTTAATTTTTCTACAGGTACGTATGAGAAATTAATGTTAGCGCGTTTCATCACTTTCATTAAATCTTTCATTAATTCTCCTGAAATCTCTTTTTGTATAAATACTTTGTCGACTTCCTTACCTGCTTGAATTGCTTCTATAATGGCTCTAATTCCAAATATTTGATGTTCTTTTTCCATGGGACAAATATAGGGATAATGTTGATATAAAAAAAAACCACTCTGAATGAACAGAGTGGTTTAATGTATTTATTTGAGAAATAAATTAGTCTTTATCCCACCAAAGTTTAGTAGTTACATTACTAACTACAGTAGCATTTGGGTTGTAATTTCTTTCGTCCGAAGGAGTTGGGAATCTTACAGGAATAGTTTTAGTGTTAGATGATTGGTTTGGAACTAAAGCAGGGAAACCAGTTCTTCTGTAATCATTGTAAGGTTCCATAGTCAAGAAAAGTGCATTATACTTTTGTTGAATGATGTTAGCTAAAGTTACTGTTGAAGTTGCAGTAGCTAAGAAAGCTGGAGTTGCAGCGGTTCCTGTAACTTTTAGTACTGATGCAGCAACAGCAGCTTCTAAAGCTGGTTGAGCATTTTGTCCTAATCTGAATTTAGCTTCAGCTTCGATAAATTTAGCTTCAGCATAAGTTACCATTCCAACTGAACTGTTGGCATCAGCATATGCCAAACCAATGTATGAAGATGATGTTGTGTCTAAATCATTCGCAGCATTACCAACGTAATTTCCATCTTCATCCTTTGCGATTGCAAAAGGTAATCTTGGATCTGCAGTGTTTTTTAAACCGTCAACAAAATATGCTCCTGTTTTAAGGTAGTTAGCACGGCTATTATCAAAAGCATACCATTGATTAAGCCCGTTTGATGTTCCAGGGAAAAAAGTGTTAGCGTCATCAGCATTAGAAGTCATTCCAGATGCGTTGATATAGTCTAAAGCTTTTTGAGCAGCACCTGTATCAACTTGTGTTAATCTTAATGCGTATCTAGCTTTTAACACGTAAGCAACTTTGATCCATTTTGCAGTATTTCCAGCAAAAATAAAATCATCAGCTCCTGGTTTAGAAGTGTTACTTGCGGCAGGTTTGCTTAAGTTAACAATAGCAGCATCAAGAATTGTTTGCAATCTTGCGTAGATTTCTTGTTGTGTATTGTATTTTGGTGATGTGTTACCTTCTTCAGCTTTAAAAGCTTCATCATAGGGAACGTCACCCCATAAGTCAGTTGCGTATCCTAAATTTAGAGCAGTCAAAACTTGACCAATACCATTATAGTAAGGAAATTCAGCTGCGAAATCACGACTTAAGATGTGACCACTGATTAATGTTGTTCCGTAAACTGTATTCCATTCATTATTTACATCTTGTTCAGTAAGGATATAACGTTGAATGTCTCCTAATTGTCCAACACTTGTACCAGCAAGGTGTTGGTCAAAAATATTTGAAGTTCTTATTAGACCACTTGTATGTGTAGAAAATGTAGAAACTTCCATAGCAGACAACAATAATGTTGGCGTAGTTATTATAGGAGAATTTGGATTTTCGTTAAATGTGTCTAATTCTGTCTGACAGCTAGTTAGTAAACTAATACCAACGGCTGTAAGAATTATACTTTTTATATATTTTTTCATTTTTATTTATTTTAAATTTAGAAGCCTACTTTAAGAGTCATTATAAATGATTTGCTACCTGGATTGTTGAAGTAGTCTAATCCGTTGATTCTTGAACCAGCACCAGTTAAACTTGTTTCTGGATCTACACCTTTGTAGTTAGTGTCTAACCATAAGTTTCTTCCTGTAAATGAAATTTGTGCAGAATTGATTGCAGTAAATCTTTTTACATCAAAATCATAGCTTAAAGTAACATCACGAAGTCTAATCCAATTAACATCAGTTACTGCTTCTTCAGCAGCTCCACCACCATCTCCTAAATATTTTTGGAAGTAGTTTTTTGCTGTTATAGCTACATCATTTTTAGTACCGTCAGCTTTAACACCGTCGATTACGTAAGTACGCTCTCTGTCTGCAGATGCTTCAGAAACTCCAAAGTTATGCATTCTTGCTAATGTACCGTTGTAAACAGCACCACCATGTCTGAAATCTAATAAACCTGATACTGTTACTCTTTTGTAAGAGAATGTGTTTCTTAAACCTCCTGTCCATTTTGGAGCAGAGTTACCTAAGTTACCAGTTTGTCCGTCAACAATAGCTAAACCGTCAGTTCCAATAATTTTATTGCCATTTGCGTCACGTGCCCATTTAGTTCCGTAGAAACTTCCTAATGGTTGACCTTTAACAGCATAGTATCCAATTGATCCAAAAGCAGATTCAATAGAAATTTCGCTTAAGTTTCCAGAAATATCTGTTACTTCATTTTCATTTTTAGACCAGTTAGCATTGATGTTCCATTGGAAAGCATTTCCTTTTTTGAAAATATCATATCCTAATTCAATTTCCACACCTTTATTCACTAATTCAGCAGCGTTTTGGTATACTGATGTAAATCCGCTTGACGCTGGTAATGGTAAAGTGATTAGCAAATCTTTAGAAGTTTTGTAATATGCGTTAACGTCAAATGTTAAACGGTTGTCTAAGAATTTAGTGCTTAAACCTACCTCATGGCCTAATACTCTTTCAGGTTTTAAGTCCTGGTTTCCTAATCCTCCTGATACTGTCATTCCGTTTATTCCATTGTAAGGAAAACTTAAACCGTCGGTGAAACCATCTGTCATAAATGGTTGCGTATAAGTACTAAGTGTTCTGTAAGGTCCAGGAGCAATACCTACCTCACCATAACCGTAAGTTACTTTTGCAAAACTAATTGCTTCTGGTAAATCAAATGAATTTGTTATTACCCATGAAGCAGATGCTGCAGGGAAAATAGCACTGTTAGCATTTGTTCCGTAAGTTGAAGACCATTCTTTTCTGATAGATCCTGTTATGAAAAGTTGGTTTTTTACGTCGAATTCTAATTGACCAAAAATCGCTCTTGACATTATGTTTTCTTCGTAGTTGGAAGCGTATAGCTGAGTAGCATTTGCTAAGTTGTAAACTCCTCTTACAGCAAGTTCTTTACCTCTAGAGAATACATCTGTATTTTGATTAGAACGTAAATTAAGACCAGCAGTATAGTTAATTTTTAACCACTCAGTTTTTAGTGGTAATAATCCACTTGCAATAAAGTCTGCATAAAATTGTTTGTTGGTAATGTTGTTAAAGGCAACTTCTCCAATACCTGCAAGATTATCACCATTTGATGAAATTGCATAAATTTGTTTACGATAATCTGAGTATGTATCGATACCTCCTTTAGCTGTCAAAGACAAATATTCACCTGGAGAATAAGTTAAGTACATATTTCCTAAAACACGATTTACATCACTTGTAGCAGGGTTTTCGTTTACTGTAAAATATGGGTTATCATAAGAAGCAAAATAGTTTTGATTGTTTCCTAATGCATCTTTATAATTTCTCAGATCGTAGTTTCCTACTGAACGTAATAAACTCAACATAACCCCAGAAACGTTACTTCCGTTTTGAGCCAATGTATTTGTTGTGTGAGTGTATTGTAAGCTAGCACCCGTCTTCCATTTGTCGTTCAGTTTTAAATCACCAACAACTCTTAGAGTGTTTCTTTTTAATCCTGTTTCAGGAACCATACCAGTTTGCGTTACATTACCGTAAGAAGCTCTGTAGGTTGCTTTGTTGTCTCCGCCATAAAAAGCGATGTTGTTGTTGTATGTTAAACCTTCTTGAAAGAAGTTTCCAACATTGTCATACATTGGTACACCTAAAGTAGAAGCTGCAGGCCCCCAGCTTTGTGGCGTATTAGTAGGTATTGTAGTTGCAGTAGCACTAGTACCTTGAACGTATTTGTTTTGTCTTGAAGGTAATTGACTTACTTTGTCAATAGCCAATGAAGTAGAGAAATCAATTCCTAATCCTCGTCCAGCTCTACCTTTTTTAGTAGTATAAAGAATTACACCGTTACCAGCTCTTTCTCCGTATAAGGCAGCAGCAGCAGGTCCCTTAAGAACAGTAACACTTTCTACATCATCAGGGTTGATATCTAAAGCTCTGTTTGAGTTGTTGATACCTGATAAGTTTGCATTAAAAGGATTGTCTCCAGCTGTAGTCTGGCTTGTACTGTTGTCAATTGGCACACCATCTACTACAATTAAAGGATCAGATGATCCTGTGATTGTATTAACACCACGAATGATGATCTTACTAGATGCTCCTGGAGTACCACCCGATCCAATTACTTGTACACCTGCAGCTTTTCCTGCTAATGCCTGAAGAACGTTTTGTTCACCAGATCTAGTAATTTCATCTGAACTTACTTTAGATACAGCGTATCCTAAGGTTTTTTCAGATCTTTTAATACCTAATGCGGTTACAACCACACCTTCTAGTTCTACTGAGTCATCTTTTAATTTTACATTAATTGAAGTTGAACTTGCAGCTACTTCTTGAGTTTTCATCCCGATGTAGCTAATTACCAAAATTTGGCTTGAAGATGCTTTGATAGAGAATTTACCATCAAAGTCTGTTTGCGTTCCTGTCTTTGTTCCTTTAACTAATACACTAACACCTGGTAAAGGCATTCCTGTATTATCAGAAACTGTTCCAGAAACAGCTCTTTCTTGCGCGAAAGTAAGTTGCGCAACTAGTACTAATAAAAGTACTAAGAATCCATTGAACTTTAGTTTCATTTTTAAATATTTTGAATTAGTTCGACAAAAATCTTAATAATTTGTTAATCTACCTAATATAAAAAGCTTTTTTTTTAGTTAAATTATGATTTTACTATAAGATATTGTTTTTTTATAGTTAAAAAACATGTGTAAATTGTAAATTCGTATTTTTTTGCTTCAAATATGATAATAATGAAAAATAATGTGATTGTTTAAAATGTTAAATTTAAGAAAATAGTGGTTATTATTCTTTTTTTTATAACTTTTACACAAAAAAACCACCCTTTTTGAAGGGTGGTTTTCTGTTAAATTATGTTAGGATTACTATTTTACTTATCCCAGAATATTTTTGTGCTTAATTTATCTCCTCCAATTGAAGTTGATGCAGCATTGTAATTTGTAGCATTTAATGTTTGCTCTCTAATAGGATATGCCATTCTTGAGGGTACTTGGCCTTCAGCTGCAGCATCTGCATTTGCAGCTAGTGCTAAAACTGGGAAATTTAATCTTCTTGTAGATGTCCATCCTTCAAAACCTCTGTTGAATAAGGCATACCAAGCTTGTTCTCCAATTTTTTGTTGCCATGTTCCTGCGGCTGTAGCGTAAGCGACAGCTGGCTGACTTAAATAAGTATCTGCATCTGCTGAAGAAACACCCCAGTCTTGCATAGAGGCTCTAATTGCTGCTTCATAATGCGAAGCAATAGATCCTCCTACTGCAACTCCTCTTGCTGAAGCTTCAGCTAATAAAAATTCTACTTCGGCATAGTCTAATAAAGTACCGCTGAAATCAGGGGCTTTAATTTTGTCACTTGCGTGTGTAAATCTCGATTGAGAATTTTTTGTTCCTACTATTCCTCCTCTGTAACCAGTAACTGTTATCAGTTCATCTGTAACAGGATCTGTATCTTTATACGTTGGTCTAAAATACTGCGCTTTTCTAGGGTCGTTTAAAGTTACTAATGCATCAACAAATGGTTTTGCAACAACAAAATCATTTCTTCCTGAAAATACCATATCTACATAAAGTGGATTCGTGTTAGGAAGGTTTGACATATAAGGTAATTTTGCATTGTCAGCATTGGATGTAAATCCTCCTGCTGCTGCGGAAATAATTGTAGCGTCAGCAATAGCACCTTCTAGTCCGGATGCTTTTAAGTTTACTCCTAATTTTAATTTAATACTGTTGGCAAATTTAACCCAAGCATCTAAGTCGTCTTTGTAAATAACTTCAGCGCCTTCAAATGCAGACTCTGAAGTGTCTATATTAGCAATGTCATTATTAAGGCGAACAATTAAATCTTTGTAGATGTCAATAGCTTTGTCATACTTAGGTAAGTAATTACCTGCTCCTTTTAATGATTCTGTATAAGGAACGTCTCCAAAAGTGTCTACTAATATTTGATAAGTGTAAACCATCAAGATATCAATTAGTATTAATTGATTTTTCTTTCTGATTGTTTTTTGAGCAAATTCAGGATCTACAGGGTCTATTACATCTTTTTCTAAAAAAGCTTTTGCTTGCGATAAATCAGCTAGTGGTCCTGCGTATAATCTGTCCCAGTGATTGTCAGAAATTTTACGAGTTACCCAGTTGTAGGTAGATTCATCCAAATAAGTAGTTTCTGTCCATTGCTGGTTTACTAATCTAAATATGTTTTTATTTACGTTTGTATTAACCAATTGCTCAGTAAGACCTTTTTCTGCATTTGTAAATAAAGTGCTAGCAGGGACTACGGAAGGGTTTTTTACATCTACGTTTAAGTCTGTTAGGCTACTATCGTCACAAGAAACTGTGAGAATCATAATTCCTAAAGCATATATTAATTTTTTCATTTTTTTGGTATTAAAATTTGAATGTTAAGTTAAATCCAATATCTCTGGTTGTTGGAAGTGATCCAACTGAGTAACCTCTAGAGCTATTTCCTGAAGACAATCCGCTTTCTGGATCTGCGTATGGTAGATTTTTACTGATTATCCATAAGTTCGATCCTACAAGGCTTGCTGATGCAGAGCTTAAGAAAGTGTTCTCGAACATTTTTTTAGGGAAGTTATATGTAATAGATACTTCTCTTAATTTTACGAATGAAGCATCGTAAATAAAGGCTTTGTTTGGAGCGGCTCCATAACCCATACTGTTTTCGATCGTTCCGCCTTCTGTTCTTACAGTGTTAACTGATCCGTCTGGCGCAACACCTGGTTGTATAACTCCATTTTCTCTCATGTCTCCTATAGCAGTTTCTTTGTATAATCCTGAAGCAAGTCCGTAGTACATGTCTAGAGAGAAAATATCTCCACCTTTTTGAGTGTCAATTAAGAATCCAAAAGTTAAATTTTTGTATGTGAATTTATTTCTAACACCACCAATCCAATCTGGAGTAATATTACCAATTGTATTGCTTGAAGAAGTAGTGATTAAATATTTTCCTGTAGTTTGATCTACTGTTGGCTGTCCGTTTGTGTAAACGTAATCTGTTCCTTTTAAGGCTCCATAAGCTTCTCCAGGAGCAGCATTTACAGTAACGCCACCTTGAAAAGATCCTAATTGAAGGTTGTCAAGTCCGTTTGGTAATGAAATTACTTTACTTCTGTTATTAGACCAGTTGATGATTATTTCCCAAGAAAAATCTTTTGTTTTAATAGGAGTACCATTCAATTGAAGTTCTAAACCTTTGTTTTCGATATTACCACCGTTAACAAGTCCGTTTGTATAGCTTGAAGCAGAAGATACTGCTGCAGATACAATTTGATCAACAGAGTTTGTTTTGTAGTAAGTGATATCAAAGCCTAAACGTCTGTCTAGCATGCTTGCTTCTAAACCAACTTCGAATGATTTTGTTCTCTCTGGTTTAAGTTCTGGGTTTTTATTAATACTACGAAACGGAAGTAATAATGAATTTGTGTAAAGAGGTTGTCCTTGAAAATTAGAAACTCTTGTATAAGTATTGTTAAGTTGTAATGCATCTGCATCATTACCTACCTCTGCATAGTTAACTCTGAATTTTCCTAAATTCAACCAATTTGCTTTTACTACGTTTGAGAATAAAAATGATCCTGAAATTGCAGGATAAACGTATGAATTGTTATCGTCTGGTAGTGTAGATGAAACGTCTCTTCTGATAGAAGCATCTACAAAATAAGTGTCTAGGTATCCAATAGATCCCTGAGCGTAAATACCGTTAACACCTGAAGATATTTTAGCTTCTTTAGGGAATGGTAAATCTAATTTAGAGTTTGATAAAGCATAGATTCCAGGTACTACTAATCCACCAACTGTTGATGATAGTACGTTGTCTCTGTCATTTCTTCTTATGTTTGTTCCAATTACTCCGTTTACGCTGATGTTGTCTCCGAATTTTTTATTGAAATTTAACATAAAATCGTAATTGATTTCTTGAAAGCTAATGTCATTTCTTTGGTATCCTGATGATTCATCAACTGGAGAAAGACCAAATCCTGAAGCTATAGAGCCAATTGCTCTTCTTTCTTCCTGAAGTTGTTTGTAAGTATCCAAAGACGCTCGTCCTAATGCGCTTAACCAAGGAGTAATTTCATAGTTTAAAGAGGCGTAGCTAAACAAACGAGTTCTGTCATCAGATGAGTAGTTCTGATAACGTGTAAAATAAGGGTTGTCCCAATATGCTGGCACTAGACCTTCTGGACTAGTAGGGTCACTAAAGTTCCAGGTTATGTTTTGGCCTCCTGAAGCAAAGTAAACATCTTTTTGAGCTTGAACATCAGTGTTGGTTTGCCACCATTGTCTGAAGTTACTCATAATATTGTCGTTGTAACCAGTAGAGTTTCTACCAACTGTGCTTTGTAATGTAACAGAAGCATAAGCGTTAGCGGTAAGTTTATCAGTAACTTTTTGGCTAAATCTTGCACTTATTTGATTCTTTTTCAATTCACTATTCGGTAAAATACCTGTTTGATTTGTGTTAACGTAGCTCATAGACAAGCTTGATCTTTCTGTTGATTTTTCAAGCGAGATGCTGTTAACAAATGTTTGAGCGTCTTTAAAGAAAGTTACAGGACCATTTTTTGCAGCTGCCCAAGGTGTTGCTTTTCCATAATTTGGCGAAAATGGTGTAAAAGCATCCCATTGATATACCGGCTGATTGTTGAATGCATCTCCGTCAGAGGCATCGTTTGATGTGTCTACGGTATCTGGTGTTCCGGTTCCTAAGAATGATGATCCAAATCCATATCCTGATCCGTATCTGTTTTGGTATGTAGGAAAAGTTGACTTATCAATGCTTCCGTTTGTAAATCCGCTTGAGAACGAAAATCCAATTTTATTATCGTTTGACTTTCCTTTTTTTGTTGTTACCATTACAACACCGTTTGCAGCTCTAGATCCGTAAAGTGCTGTTGCAGCAGCTCCTTTAAGAATGTTGATGCTTTCGATATCTTCTTGGTTGATATCAGATGCGTTATTACCGTAATCGTAACCTCCGCCACCTACTTGTTGGGAAGAAGCGTTTGAGTTTGAGTTGTCAATCGGCACCCCGTCTATTACCCAAAGGGCCTGATTGTTTCCTGTAAGGGATTTGTTTCCTCTAATTACAACGTTTGTAGATCCTCCAAAGTTGTTGTTTCTCTGAACTTCCACACCCGCAGCTTTACCAGATAAAAGGTTAGCGACGTTTGCATTTCCTGCTCCGCCGTTAACATCTGCACCCGAAATTTGTTGAGAGGCATATCCAAGAGATTTTTTTTCTCTTTTAATACCCATTGCTGTTGTTACTACAACGCCTTCAAGTTGTTGGGCATCTCCGGATAACTTAGTATTTACTTGTGATGAACTCGCTGTTATTTCCTGCGATTTCATTCCAATGTAGCTGAATACTAAAACTTGACTTGTTGTTGCTTTGATGGAATATTTACCATCAAAATCGGTTTGTGTTCCGGTTTTTGTTCCCTTAACTAATACACTTACGCCTGGTAGTGGCATACCTGCATCATCGGTAACAGTTCCCGAAACGGCTCTTTCTTGCGCGAAGGTTAATTGCGCGAATAGCACTAATAATAGTACTAAAAATCCATTGAACTTTGGCTTCATTTTCTCAATTATTTTGAATTAGTGATGCAATATTCATAATAATTAGTTAATAATCCTAACGTTATGTTAACGAATTTCTCTTAAAGGTTAAAATTTAACATTATAACATATATTAACGATAGTGTTAAATAATTGAATTTCCTGAAGCTTTGTCCCGCTATTAGTGAGATTAATCCGAAGTAGACCGTTTGGAGTTTGGATATTTGTTCCTATTCCAATTCCTGTTAAATTTTTTATTTTATCCGGATTTTGACTATTTGTTAAATCTTGATAAATCGCGTAATCTAAAATTGAATTTATGTATAAATTGCTTGATACAACATATCGGTATTCTGTTAGAAGCATGGCAGTTAAATTGCCTTGAAGGCTGTTTTCGGTAAACCCTCTTATCGAGTTTATTCCGCCAAATCTGAATAATTCATTTGTAATGTAGTTTTTGCTCTTTAAGTATGAATTTTGCGAATTGATGAAGATAAAGTTCTTTTTGTTTAATTCGAAATTGTAGAAGAGATTAAAATTGGTTGAAAATTGTTGGCTTGATTTAGCTGTTTCGGGATTGTCATTGGTGTTTCTTTTTCCGTATCCAATCATAAAGTTAAGTGATGCCTTTTTTGGGAATAAATTGTTGATGTAATCTGTTTTTTTGTATTCTAAAGTTGATGTGATATAGGAGTTTTTGTAGTCGCTAATAGTAGCATTATTGATGTTTTGGATATCGCTTGATTCTGTAGATTGATATCCAAGATATATTTTTGAATTATAACTGATGTAATATCCCAGATCAATTGCTGTTTTTGTGTTCTGAAAAGTACTATCCTGTTTGAAAATGTTTAATTGTGCTTTTATTCCTAGTGGCGATTGAAAGATGTAAGGAATTTCTAATTTGGTGTTAAAAGTTTTTTGCTGATTTCCATCGCTCTTCCAGTACAATGAAAATTGTTCGCCAGCGTGCAGGGTATTTATAAGTGTTATGTCAAGGTAGCCGTTAATGGTTGTTTTTTTGTTTTCATCATTTGAAAATCCAATATAGCCATCAAAAGTATTAGCTTTTCTTTTTTCGATGTAAGTATATATTTTCGTCGAATCATTTGTGAATAAAATTTGGGGATATTTTGTTTGGTTTACAAATTCGAAATTATTTATATCAGCATATAGTTCTTTTACGGTTTCTTGATTGAAAGTTTTGTTGAGGTATTTTTTGTTTAATTGTTTTAGATGTCCTTTAGGGAAATATTTTTTTTCTTCCAAATTAATCTGGGTTAGAATAATTGAATTAACGGTGCGTTTTTTTTCGGATTTAAAATTTAAATCAGCATAAATTGTTAAATTATCTCTTCGTATATTTTCAAGTTTTATTTTACTTAGTGCAAATCCCTTCTTTTCTGCATCAGCTATTTTTTGATTAAGAAAGTTTTCAACTTCTTGATAGGCTATAATTATGGTGTCTTTTTGTCTTTTTTCTAATTCAAAAAAAAGATTATTTATACCTATATATATATGTATCTCTTTAATTCTTTTTTTTAAGTCAATTATTAAGGTATACGTACTGTCGTTTATCTGTTCAAGTTGCTGTGTTTTGTGGTCTAGAAAACCAATTTTGGTTAGCTTTTCAGACATGATTGTTGTTTCCTTATTTAATGATTTAATATTGGGGTGTTTTTTTGCGTAGTCAAGAGAGTCGATTATTTTGTTTTCGGTATTGCCTGAGCCGGTTATTTTTAAATAAAAATTTTGACTATAACACGATGAGCTGATGCAGAGAATAATTATGTATAAGATATGTTTCAAGTCTAATGGTTTGGTTTTTAAAAGTATTGCAAATATCTATTATTTGTTTGTAAAAGTTTAAGGTTAAATAATGTTATTGAAAATTAATGGATTAACGTTTGTATAGTGAAAAATATTTTATACATTTGCAACCCCGTAAAAAGCGGGAATTTAATATACATAATAAATTTTTAGTATTAATTATGCCAACAATTCAACAATTAGTAAGAACAGGAAGAACTCAGATAACTAAGAAGAGTAAATCGGTTGCTTTAGATTCTTGTCCTCAAAGAAGAGGGGTTTGTACGCGTGTTTACACTACTACACCAAAAAAACCAAACTCTGCAATGCGTAAAGTTGCGCGTGTACGTTTGACAAATGGTAATGAGGTGAATGCTTACATCCCTGGAGAAGGACACAATTTACAAGAGCACTCGATAGTATTAGTTAGAGGTGGAAGGGTAAAAGATTTACCAGGTGTTAGATATCATATCGTTCGTGGAGCGCTTGACACGTCAGGAGTTGCAGGAAGAACGCAAAGAAGATCTAAGTACGGTGCTAAACGCCCAAAAGAAGCAAAAAAGTAATTTAAAACGTTAAGAGTTGGAGGTTAGGAGTTGAGGGTTAGATTGAAACAAATGTTGAAGTCTATAACATAACATTTAACGGATAACCTATAACTTTTTATTAAAAAAAAGACATGAGAAAAAGAGCGGCAAAGAAAAGACCACTTTTACCAGATCCAAGGTTTAACGACCAATTGGTAACACGTTTTGTGAACAACTTAATGTGGGATGGTAAGAAATCTACAGCTTTCAAAGTATTTTATGATGCAATTGACATCATTGAGTCTAAAAAGCAAGATTCAGAAAAATCTTCATTAGAAATTTGGAAAGATGCTTTAACAAACGTTATGCCTCACGTAGAAGTACGTAGTCGTAGAGTTGGTGGAGCTACATTTCAAATTCCAATGCAAATTAGACCAGACAGAAAAATTTCTATGGCAATGAAGTGGTTAATACTTTATTCTAGAAGAAGAAATGAAAAATCTATGGCACAACGTTTAGCGTCAGAATGTTTAGCTGCTGCTAAAGAAGAAGGTGCTGCGGTTAAGAAAAGAATGGATACTCACAAGATGGCAGAGGCTAATAAAGCTTTCTCTCACTTTAGATTTTAATTCGTAAGAAATGGCTAGAGATTTAAAATATACAAGAAATATCGGAATTGCTGCTCACATTGATGCTGGTAAAACAACAACAACTGAGCGTATTCTTTTTTATACTGGAAAGTCACATAAAATTGGTGAAGTACACGATGGTGCTGCGACAATGGACTGGATGGCTCAAGAGCAAGAAAGAGGTATTACAATTACTTCAGCTGCAACAACTTGTGAGTGGAATTTTCCAACTGAGCAAGGTAAAATTTTGCCTGAATCTTTGCCATATCACTTTAATATTATTGATACTCCTGGGCACGTTGACTTTACTGTAGAGGTAAACCGTTCTTTACGTGTACTTGATGGATTGGTTTTCTTGTTTAGTGCTGTTGATGGTGTTGAGCCGCAATCAGAAACTAACTGGAGACTTGCTGATCAATACAGAGTTCCTCGTATGGGATTCGTTAACAAAATGGACCGTCAAGGATCTAACTTTTTGGCAGTTTGTCAACAAGTTCGTGATATGCTAAAATCAAATGCTGTTGCAATCACTTTGCCAATTGGTGAAGAAAATGATTTCAAAGGTGTTGTAGATTTAGTAAAAAACCAAGCTATCATTTGGCATGATGCAACTCAAGGGGCAACTTTTGATATTGTGCCTATTCCTGAGGATATGGTTGCAGAGGTTAAAGAATACAGATCTATTCTTATTGAAGCGGTTGCTGATTATGATGAAAATCTTTTAGAGAAATTCATGGAAGATGAAAACTCTATTACAGAGGAAGAAATCAACAAGGCTTTAAGAGCTGCTACTATGGATATGGCAATCATTCCTATGATCGCTGGTTCTTCTTTCAAAAACAAAGGAGTTCAATTCATGTTAGATGCAGTTTGTAAATATTTACCTTCTCCTATGGATAAGGAAGGTATCGAAGGGATTCATCCTGATGATGCTGAATTATTAGAAGAAGATCAAACTAAAATCTTGCGTAAGCCAGATGTAAAAGAGCCGTTCGCTGCTTTGGCATTTAAAATTGCTACTGACCCATTCGTAGGTCGTTTAGCTTTCTTCCGTGCTTACTCTGGTCGTTTAGATGCTGGTTCTTATGTTTTGAACACACGTTCAGGAAATAAAGAAAGAATTTCTCGTATCTACCAAATGCACGCTAACAAACAAAATCCAATCGAATTTATTGAGGCTGGAGATATTGGAGCTGCTGTTGGATTTAAAGATATCAAAACTGGAGATACATTGTGTGATGAAAAACACCCAATTATTCTTGAGTCTATGAAATTCCCTGCGCCGGTAATTGGTATTGCAATTGAGCCTAAAACTAAAGCTGACGTTGATAAGATGGGTATGGCTTTGGCTAAATTAGCTGAAGAAGATCCAACATTTACTGTTAGAACAGATGAGGCTTCAGGGCAAACTATTATCTCTGGTATGGGTGAGCTTCACTTAGATATCCTAGTAGATCGTATGAAACGTGAATTTAAAGTTGAAGTGAACCAAGGTGAGCCTCAAGTTGAATATAAAGAAGCGTTTACAAGAACTGCTACGCATAGAGAAACTTACAAGAAACAATCAGGAGGTCGTGGTAAATTCGGTGATATCGTATTTACACTTGAGCCAGCTGACGAAGTTGATGGTAAAGTTCCTGTAGGATTACAGTTTATTAATGCAGTAAAAGGTGGTAACGTTCCTAAGGAATATATTCCATCTGTAGAAAAAGGTTTCCGTGAAGCTATGAAAACTGGTCCTTTGGCTGGTTATCAAGTGGATAGTTTGAAAGTAACTTTGACAGACGGATCTTTCCACCCTGTCGATTCTGATGCTCTTTCTTTTGAATTAGCAGCAAGAATGGGTTATAGAGAAGTAGCGAAAGCTGCTGGAGCTATTATTCTTGAGCCTATCATGAAAATGGAAGTTATTACTCCTGAAGAAAACATGGGAGATATCGTAGGTGATATCAACCGTCGTAGAGGTCAGGTTAACGACATGGGTGATAGAAACGGTGCTAAAACTATTAAGGCTGATGTGCCTTTATCAGAAATGTTTGGATATGTAACAACATTAAGAACATTATCTTCTGGTAGAGCAACTTCAACAATGGAGTTTTCTCACTATGCAGAAACACCTTCTAATATTTCAGAAGCTGTAATTAAAAAAGCAAAAGGTAACGCTTAATTCTTAAGAAAATGAGTCAAAAAATCAGAATAAAACTAAAATCTTACGATCACATGTTGGTAGATAAATCTGCTGAAAAGATCGTAAAAACAGTAAAAACTACTGGAGCAGTTGTAACAGGTCCAATTCCGTTACCAACTCACAAAAAACTTTTCACTGTGTTACGTTCTCCGCACGTTAACAAAAAAGCGAGAGAGCAATTTGAAGTAATGTCATACAAGAGATTGATTGATATTTATTCATCTTCATCTAAAACTATTGATGCATTAATGAAACTTGAATTGCCAAGTGGAGTTGAAGTAGAAATAAAAGTATAATTTTTTATTATATTTTATATATAAAAGCGAGTCAGAAATGTCTCGCTTTTTTTGTTGCTGAAATTTTTGACACTAGTTTGTTTTGAGTTATTTATTTTTGTGATTTATTTCTTTGTTTTTACTGAAATGTCTTTTGTTTAGGCTGCTGCGAGTGTTTTTTCTTGTCGAGATTATGTAATTGTTAAGGTAAATAAAGGTGTTTGTTAAAATATTAAAATTTGATTTTCTTGAAGAATAAAATATTGAATGAGGAGGAATGGAAGCTTTGATTTTGATTATGAGACATTTAATTTTTCTAACTGTTTGGTATATTCAATTTTAATGTATACTTTTGCACTCCCTGTTTGGAAATTTCTGTTATTTTCAAATTGAAGGGAATTTTAGTAATTAATAATTAATATTTATGTCTGGGTTAATTGGTAAAAAAATCGGCATGACTAGTATTTTCGACGAAAACGGGAAAAACATTCCTTGTACAGTAATCGAGGCTGGGCCGTGTGTTGTTACCCAAGTCAGAACCAAAGGTGTTGACGGGTACGAAGCGTTGCAACTTGGTTTCGATGACAAAAACGAGAAACATTCCACTAAAGCGGCTTTAGGTCACTTTAAAAAAGCTGGAACTGTTGCTAAGAAAAAAGTCGTTGAATTTCAAGATTTTGCAACTGAACAAAAATTAGGAGATCTTATTGATGTTTCTATTTTTGCTGAAGGAGAATTTGTAGATGTACAAGGTGTATCTAAAGGTAAAGGTTTTCAAGGGGTTGTTAAACGTCACGGATTTGGTGGTGTTGGACAAGCAACTCACGGTCAACACAACCGTTTAAGAGCACCAGGTTCTGTGGGGGCTTCTTCTTATCCATCTAGAGTATTCAAAGGAATGCGTATGGCTGGAAGAATGGGAGGAGACAATGTAAAAGTTCAAAACCTTAGAGTTTTAAAAGTGGTTGCTGAAAAGAACCTACTTGTTATTAAAGGATGTGTTCCTGGACATAAAAACTCTTATGTAATCATTCAGAAGTAATGGAAGTAAAAGTATTAGATTTCAACGGAAAAGATACTGGAAGAAAAGTTCAACTTTCTGATTCAGTATTCGCAATTGAACCAAACAATCACGCTGTATACCTTGATGTAAAGCAATATCTTGCTAATCAAAGACAAGGAACTCACAAAGCTAAAGAAAGAGCTGAAGTGACAGGAAGTACACGTAAGATTAAAAAACAAAAAGGAACTGGTACAGCTCGTGCGGGAAGTATCAAAAATCCATTGTTTAAAGGTGGTGGAACAATTTTTGGACCAAGACCAAGAAGTTATTCATTCAAATTGAATAAAAGCTTGAAAAGATTGGCGAGAAAATCAGCTTTCTCAATCAAAGCAAAAGAGTCGAATATTATCGTTCTTGAAGACTTTAATTTTGAAGCGCCAAACACTAAAAATTTCATTAACGTTTTGAAAGCTTTAGGGTTAGAAAATAAAAAATCTCTATTTGTGTTGGGAGAGTCAAATAAAAATGTATATTTGTCGTCACGCAATTTAAAGGCTTCTAATGTCGTAACTAGCTCAGAATTAAGCACTTACGCTATTTTAAACACTAATAATTTAGTGCTTTTAGAAGGTTCTTTGGAGTTAATCGAAGAAAATTTAAGCAAATAATAGGAATATGAGTATCATAATTAGACCTATAGTAACAGAAAAAGTAACCAAAGAAAGTGAAGTTTTAAACCGCTTCGGATTCGTTGTTGACAAAAAAGCAAACAAAGTTCAAATTAAGAAAGCTGTTGAAGCTGCTTATGGAGTAACTATCGTTTCAGTTAACACGATGAACGTAAGACCGGATAGAAGCACAAAATACACTAAAAGTGGTTTGATCAGTGGAAAGACAAATGCATATAAAAAAGCGATTGTTCAAGTACAAGAAGGAGAAACAATTGATTTTTACAACAATATCTAAGATAGAAAAATGTCAGTAAGAAAATTAAAACCTATTACCCCAGGTCAGCGATTTAGAGTTGTGAATGGTTATGACGCCATTACAACTGATAAGCCGGAACGCTCTTTGATAGCGCCGATAAAAAACTCTGGAGGTAGAAATAGTCAAGGAAAGATGACCATGCGTTATACGGGTGGTGGTCACAAGCAGAGATATCGTATTATTGATTTCAAAAGAACTAAAGACGGAATTCCGGCTACAGTGAAATCAATCGAATACGATCCAAATCGTACTGCATTTATCGCTTTATTAGCTTATGCTGATGGAGAGAAAACTTATGTAATTGCTCAAAACGGATTGAAAGTTGGTCAGAAATTAGTTTCTGGTCCAGAATCTCAACCTGAAATTGGTAATACATTGCCTTTAAGCAGAATTCCTTTAGGAACTGTAATCTCTTGTATTGAGTTACGTCCAGGTCAAGGAGCAGTAATTGCTCGTTCAGCTGGTACATTTGCTCAATTAATGGCAAGAGATGGAAAATATGCTACAATTAAAATGCCATCTGGTGAAACAAGATTGATCTTGTTAACTTGTTCGGCTACAATTGGAGCTGTTTCTAATTCAGACCACCAATTAGTTGTATCTGGTAAAGCAGGTAGAACAAGATGGTTAGGAAGAAGACCTAGAACAAGACCTGTTGCAATGAACCCTGTTGATCACCCAATGGGTGGTGGAGAAGGACGTTCTTCTGGTGGACATCCACGTTCAAGAAATGGAATACCAGCAAAAGGTTATAGAACTCGTTCTAAGAAAAACCCGAGTAACAAGTATATCGTAGAACGTAGAAAGAAATAATAAGATATGGCACGTTCATTAAAAAAAGGACCTTTCGTTCATTATAAGTTAGACAAGAAAGTTCAGGAAAACGTAGAAAGTGGTAAAAATAGTGTAGTAAAGACTTGGTCTAGAGCTTCTATGATTACTCCGGATTTCGTTGGACAAACTATCGCAGTTCATAACGGTCGTCAATTTGTACCAGTTTACGTAACAGAAAACATGGTAGGTCACAAATTAGGAGAATTTTCACCAACTAGATCTTTTAGAGGTCATGCTGGAGCAAAAAATAAAGGTAAAAAATAAGAAGCAATGGGAGTTCGTAAAAGAGAAACAGCAGATGCGAGAAAAGAGGCTAATAAGTCTATTGCTTTCGCAAAATTGAATAACTGCCCTACTTCACCTAGAAAAATGCGCTTAGTAGCGGACTTGGTAAGAGGTCAGAAGGTAGAAAGAGCACTTAACATCTTAAGATTTAGTTCTAAAGAAGCTTCAAGAAAATTAGAGAAACTATTATTATCTGCAATCAACAACTGGGAGCAAAAAAATAGCGAAGGTAATTTAGAAGAAGCTGGGTTATTTGTTAAAGAGATCAGAGTAGATGGTGGAATGATGTTGAAAAGACTTCGTCCAGCTCCACAAGGTCGTGCACACAGAATAAGAAAACGTTCTAATCACGTAACAATCGTGCTTGGAGCTATCAATAACACACAAAGCAATTCTTAAGCAGCATGGGACAAAAGACAAATCCAATTGGAAATAGACTTGGTATCATCAGAGGGTGGGACTCAAACTGGTATGGTGGAAATGATTACGGTGATAAACTTGCCGAAGATCACAAAATCAGAAAGTATATCCACGCTCGTTTATCAAAAGCTAGTGTATCAAAAGTAATCATCGAGAGAACTTTGAAACTTGTAACCGTTACTATCACTACTGCCAGACCTGGTATCATTATCGGAAAAGGTGGACAAGAGGTAGACAAGTTGAAAGAAGAACTTAAGAAAGTTACTGACAAAGAGGTTCAAATCAACATCTTTGAAATCAAAAGACCTGAATTAGATGCTTATCTTGTGGCGACAAGCATCGCTCGTCAAATCGAAAGCCGTATTTCTTACAGACGTGCAATCAAAATGGCTATTGCTGCTTCTATGCGTATGAACGCTGAAGGTATCAAAGTTTTGATTTCTGGTCGTTTGAATGGTGCTGAGATGGCACGTTCAGAAGGTTTCAAAGAAGGTAGAATTCCTCTATCAACTTTCAGAGCTGACATTGATTATGCTTTGGCTGAAGCTCATACTACTTACGGTAGAATGGGTATCAAAGTATGGATCATGAAAGGTGAAGTTTATGGAAAGAGAGATCTTTCTCCACTTGCAGGAATGGATAAAAAACAATCTGGAACTGGTGGTGGTAAAGGTGGAGATTCTCCGAGAGGAGACAGAAAACCTTTTAATAAAGGTGGTAAACCAGACGCTCGTAAAAGAAAGTAAATTTTTAAACTAAAGAAAAATGTTACAGCCTAAAAGAACAAAATACCGTAAGGTACAGAAGGGTAAAATGAAAGGTAACTCTCAAAGAGGGCATGAACTTTCTAATGGAATGTTTGGTATTAAATCTGTACATGAAGATGGAATGTTCTTAACTTCTCGTCAAATCGAAGCTGCACGTATTGCTGCAACTCGTTTCATGAAGAGAGAAGGACAATTATGGATCAAAATATTTCCAGACAAACCAATTACTAAGAAGCCTCTTGAGGTACGTATGGGTAAAGGTAAAGGTGCCGTTGAATATTGGGCTGCCGTTGTTAAACCCGGAAGAATTATGTTTGAAGTTGGAGGAGTTCCTTTATCAGTTGCAAAAGAGGCTTTACGTCTTGCAGCTCAAAAGCTTCCAGTAAAAACTAAATTCGTCGTTGCTAGAGATTTCGAAGCATAATTAAATTTATATTATGAAACAATCAGAAATAAAAGATCTTTCTGCAGCGGAGTTGCAAGAAAAACTTAGTCAAACTAAGAAAATATATGCTGACCTAAAAATGGCTCACGCTATTTCTCCAATTGAGAACCCACTTCAAATTAGAAGTGTAAGAAGAACAGTTGCAAGATTGGCTACAGAGTTAACTAAAAGAGAGTTACAATAATTGTATTCTGCTGAAAGATGGAAGAAAAAAGAAATTTAAGAAAAGAAAGAATAGGTGTTGTTACTTCAAATAAAATGGATAAGTCTATTGTTATTGCTGAAGTAAGAAAAGTAAAACACCCATTATACGGTAAGTTCGTGTTGAAAACAAAGAAATACGTTGCACACGACGAAACAAACGACTGTAACATTGGAGATACTGTAAGAATTAGCGAAACGCGTCCTTTAAGTAAAACAAAATGTTGGAGATTAGTTGAAATCTTAGAAAGAGCTAAATAATTATGGTACAACAGGAATCAAGACTAAAAGTAGCAGATAACACGGGAGCAAAAGAAGTTTTAACTATCCGTGTTTTAGGAGGTACCAAAAGAAGGTATGCCTCTGTTGGTGACAAGATTGTAGTATCTATTAAAGATGCAACTCCTAACGGTAACGTTAAAAAAGGAGCTGTTTCAACTGCAGTTGTTGTACGTACCAAAAAAGAAGTGAGAAGAGCTGATGGTTCTTATATCCGTTTCGATGATAATGCATGTGTTCTTTTGAACGCTGCAGGGGAAATGAGAGGAACTCGTGTTTTTGGTCCGGTAGCAAGAGAACTTCGTGAAAAACAATTCATGAAAATTGTATCATTAGCACCAGAAGTGCTTTAATTCGTTTTAAGATGATAAAGCTAAAAATAAAATCAGGAGATATCGTAAGAGTTATTGCTGGAGACCATAAAGGTGCTGAAGGTAAAGTTTTACGTGTTTACCGTGAGAAAAATAAAGCGATAGTTGAAGGTGTAAACATGGTTTCGAAACATACAAAACCAAGTGCTAAAAACCCTCAAGGTGGTATCGTTAAGAAAGAAGCTTCTATACAAATATCTAACATTTCACTAATTGATCCTAAAACTAAGGAAACAACTAGAGTTGGTATTAGAGTAGAAGGAGATAAGAAAGTAAGATTTTCAAAAAAATCTAATCAAGTACTATAGTAATGGCATATACACCTAGACTAAAAGAAGAATATAAGAGTAGAGTAATCTCTGCTCTTAAAGAGGAATTCGGATATACAAACGTGATGCAAGTTCCAAAACTTGAAAAAATCGTTTTGAGCCGTGGAGTTGGTGCAGCTGTATCTGATAAAAAACTTATTGACTATGCAGTTGATGAGTTGACAAAGATCACTGGACAAAAAGCAGTATCTACAATTTCAAAGAAAGACGTTGCGTCATTCAAATTGAGAAAAGGGATGCCTATTGGAGCAAAAGTTACTTTACGTGGTGAAAGAATGTATGAGTTTTTAGATAGACTTGTTACTTCTGCTTTACCACGTGTTAGAGATTTTAGTGGTATCAAAGCTACTGGTTTCGACGGAAGAGGTAACTACAATCTTGGAGTTTTAGAGCAAATCATTTTCCCTGAAATTGATATTGACAAAGTAAACAAAATTTCAGGAATGGATATTACATTTGTTACTACTGCAAAAACAGACAAGGAAGCAAAGTCATTATTGGCTGAATTAGGATTACCTTTTAAAAAGAATTAAGACATGGCTAAAGAATCAATGAAAGCCCGTGAGGTTAAGAGAGAAAAAACGGTAGCAAAGTATGCTGAGAAAAGAAAAGCTTTGAAAGAAGCTGGAGATTTTGAAGGTTTACAAAAATTACCTAAAAATGCTTCACCAGTTCGTTTGCACAATCGTTGCAAATTAACAGGTAGACCAAGAGGTTATATCCGTCAATTCGGTATTTCACGTGTAACTTTCCGTGAGATGGCTAATAATGGGTTAATTCCTGGAGTTAAAAAAGCGTCTTGGTAATCTCGCAATAAGTTAGTACTTTTGCAAACCAAAAAATAATTTTAATTGATTAAAGGTTCGGGAGGCGAGTGCCTCCCGAAAACCATAGTCGCAATCAAATACATATGTATACAGATCCTATTGCAGATTATTTGACTAGAGTTCGTAACGCTGTGGCTGCAAACCACAAAGTTGTTGAAATTCCGGCATCTAATCTAAAAAAAGAAATAACTAAGATCTTATTTGATCAAGGTTATATCTTGAGTTACAAATTTGAAGACAACTCTGTACAGGGTTCAATCAAAATTGCTTTAAAGTATGATAAAGATACTAAAGAGCCTGTAATTAAAGATATCCAAAGAATTAGTAAACCTGGTTTACGTAAATATGCAGGTGCTGCCAAATTACCAAGAATCCTTAATGGATTAGGAATTGCAATTGTTTCAACTTCAAAAGGTCTTATGACTGGAAAACAAGCGAAACAATTAAATGTAGGTGGTGAAGTAATTTGTTACGTATACTAATTTTAAAGACTAAATAAGATGTCAAGAATAGGTAAAAGCCCAATTGTAATTGCTGCTGGAGTAACTGTTGAAGTTAAAGATGGTATCGTTACGGTAAAAGGAAAAAAAGGTCAACTAACTCAGGAGTTTTCGGACATTACTGTAAAAGTTGAAGGTGATCAGGTTCTGTTAGAAAGATCATCTGATCATAAAGACCAAAGAGCAAAACACGGATTATACAGATCGTTAATCAATAACATGATAATTGGTGTATCTGAAGGTTTTACAAAAGAACTTGAATTAGTTGGAGTTGGTTATAGAGCTTCAAACCAAGGTCAAAAGTTAGATTTAGCTCTTGGATATTCTCACAATATTGTTTTAGAAATTGCTCCGGAAGTAGCTTTAGAAACAATATCTGAAAAAGGTAAAAACCCTATCGTAAAATTAACATCATTTGATAAACAACTTTTAGGTCAGGTTGCTGCGAAAATCAGAGGTTTCCGTAAGCCTGAGCCATACAAAGGAAAAGGTGTTAAATTTGTGGGTGAAGTATTAAGAAGAAAAGCAGGTAAATCAGCTTAAAAAATAAGATTATGTCATTAACAAAATCTGATAGAAGACAGAGAATTAGATTCAGAATTAGAAAATCGATTAGTGGTACTGCTACTAACCCAAGACTATCTGTATTTAGAAGTAACAAAGAAATTTATGCTCAAATTATTGATGACGTGAATGGAGTTACTTTATTATCTGCATCTTCAAGAGAAAAAGAAATAGGAAAAGGTACTAACGTTGAAATTGCTGCTGCTGTTGGAAAACTAGTTGCTGAGAAAGCGTTAAAAGCTGGGATTGATACCATCACTTTTGATAGAGGTGGGTATTTGTATCACGGTCGTATTAAATCATTAGCAGAAGGCGCAAGAGCGGCTGGACTTAAATTCTAATATATTATGTCTAAATACAAAAATGTAGAATTGGTAAAACCAAGTGGTCTTGAACTTAAAGATCGTCTGGTAAGTGTTAATCGTGTTACTAAGGTTACAAAAGGTGGTAGAGCTTTCGGTTTTTCTGCTATTGTAGTTGTAGGTGATGAAAACGGAGTAGTTGGTCATGGATTAGGAAAATCTAAAGACGTTTCTGAAGCAATTGCGAAAGCAGTAGAAGATGCTAAGAAAAATTTAGTAAAAATTCCTTTGAACGGACAATCTGTTCCTCACGAACAAAAAGGTAAATTTGGTGGTGCGCGTGTATTCTTAATTCCTGCTTCTCATGGTACAGGAGTTATTGCTGGTGGAGCTGTTCGTTCAGTTCTTGAATCAGTAGGTATTCACGATGTATTATCTAAATCTCAAGGATCATCAAATCCTCATAACGTAGTGAAAGCAACTTTTGATGCTTTATTACAAATGAGAAGCGCTTATACTGTTGCAAAACAAAGAGGTGTTTCTTTAGAAAAAGTTTTTAAAGGTTAATTCAAGGAAATTATGGCTAAATTATTAGTAAAACAAGTAAGAAGCAAAATCAACTGTCCTCTTTCTCAAAAGAGAGGTTTGGAAGCTTTAGGTCTACGTAAAATGGGACAAGTTGTAGAGCATGATTCAAATCCTGCTATCCTTGGGATGATAAACAAAGTTAAACACTTAGTTTCTGTCGAAGAAGCTAAATAACAAATACTGTTATGAATTTAAGTAACTTACAACCAGCTGAAGGGTCAACACACAATCAAAATAAAAGATTAGGTAGAGGAGAAGGTTC
>Ga0247817_10000409_pt1 | contig 24547 bp, 6 predicted proteins | sample UWRJL212509R1_FD_178010 | JGI IMG/M metagenome (GOLD analysis project Ga0247817, IMG submission 178010) | Plant litter microbial communities from Arlington Agricultural Research Station in Wisconsin, United States - UWRJ-L212-509R-1 | ecosystem: Environmental > Terrestrial > Plant litter >...
TGGACAGAGCTGCAGCGGGCGAGGCAAGCACCCCCGCAAAAGTTGGCGGAAGTCGGCGGCATGAAATGCGGGGTCTCGGGGCCAGAGCTAGAGCCTCCTCGGGCATCGTACTTGCGCTCGTCAGTCCCCGTCTCCCTCGTCCCCAGCGCGGGACATGGCCGTCATCGTCCGCGGACTCTGACCTTGGGACACCTGTTGTTGCGGAACCACCACCAACAATGTCGGGCTCCTCTCCCCCCTCCACCACGGACGGCAGTGAGGATGCCGTGGGCTCCCCGCGCACCATGGCTGCCAAACAGATAGAGATGGAATCGGAGCTCCAGCAACTGAGGTCCATGCTGTGCTCTCTGACGGGGGTGGGAGGGCCCGATCTCGGGGCAGAACCGCAGTTCGTTCTGTCGGACGAGCACCGATTTGCGCTGCAGCACCGCCGCTACGATGACGACTCGTCCGAGTCAGACGACGACGACTACACCCAGTTCGATCATCGCCGGCGCCAGATGGAGCGCGTGTTGGTGCGCGAGCTCAAGACACTCAAGCGCGAAAAGGATATGATCCAGAACATCCGCTCGCTGCGCCGCGACCGCGACAACCTGCTCGAGAAGGAGCGCTCCTGGGCGCGAGAGCGCCTCGCTCTGGAAAAGGAAAAAGAAAACCTCGAGCAAGCTGCCGGTGACGGAGGCGGCGGCGACCAGACTGGCTTCCCGCCGAACTCGACAGACGATACGCAAACTTCTTCTGCTCCCGATCCTGCCGTCGTCAGCGCGACACCTGCCGATGAGCAGACAAAGACGCCTGATTCGGCGCAGCACGCGATACCCAAGCTCAACTATGTCGAGTGGTCGACGTTCAAGACGCTGCGGCAGAATCCCGAGAGAGATTCATTTGCCATTGACGTGCTCAAGGGCGAGCCGGTCGTGACGTTCGACTCCACGGCGTTCTGGCGGCCCAAGAAAATGAAACAGAACCGCAGCAAAGTCCATGAGGCCAAGATAACGACGGCGAGTGCCAAGCCTGACGCGAAGCAGAAGCAGCCGCAGGTGCCGGAGCGCATCCGCATCCACTCCAGGTCGATCCTCAAAATCCTCGGGGGCGTCAGTGGCGAGACGCTATCGGAGAGTGGCGGCCCGGTCGTCATGATCCGGCCCTTTAAATTTCTCATCTACCACGAGGAGCAAATTCGACAAAAGTTCAACGAGCTCAAGGCTACGTTTGGCGACGACGACAACACTGCCGCGACCGAAAATGCCATCCATGCCGATCCACAAGCGCAAGAGAGCAACACCGATGATAAGGACCAGGATGAGCTCACAACATCAGCCGTCGCGTACGAACAGTTGCAATGTCTGATCGACTTTCTAGATAAGGAGATCCGGCCCAAGATCCTGAGCCTGTCGGGAGACACGAGCGCAGGTCAGGCCCAGAATGTGTCCTTCGCCGACATCTGGTACCTGTTTAAGCCGGGCGACGAAGTCATTGATCAGGGCTGCCGGCAAGCGTACCGCGTGGTCGGCATGGCGAGTATTGGCCACAGGGCGATCTCACCATGGCTCAATTACTACGATCAATCCAAGGCCAAGTCCGAGGAGACGCCCGTCACGTTGCACTGCGTGTACGTCGACTTTGATGGCAAGACCCTTGGTCCCGTGAGCCAGCTCTTTGAGATACCGCGTTTCGACGGCGAGCGCGCTATAACATCGCTCGAAGTGTACCCGATACGGTACGCCAAGCTTGCCGCCGCTGCCACCCCAAGCGCGTACCGCCAGATGCTTATCGCGCGTGGTCGCATGTTCCTCGACGTCGCTGGGGTCAAGCACATGCAATACAACGGGCTGACGCTCGACGCACGGGATGAGGTCGACGGCCAGGTCGTTGTTGACTTCGAGGAGGCCTTTGTCGCCCGCGGCAATAGTGAGTGGCGGCCCCAGGTCGAGCAGCGCATCGGCACGTCTAGGCTGCCCAAAGTCGACGACGACCAATGTACCGCCGAGTGCTGCCGCAACGAGAGCATTCACAAGGATGGAGACATTGAGACAAAGCGTAGCCAGGATTACATCGGCAATCTGATCCCTGAAGAGCGCAATAGGGTCCCTTCTGTCGCCATCTACCCTCGCTTGCTCAGGGACACGCGGTCGCAACGCAATGAGCTGACAGAAGACGAGCTAATCATCATGAACTATCGCGTCTTTGGCTTTGTATTGCGGAGCCGTAAATGGGGTAAATTCCGTTTCTACTTTTGTATTTCCTGTACCTTTAACTAATTACGCAATGTTAGCCACACTCGACCTTACCTACCTAAGCCCCATCACCTCGATCGGCAGGCCGGAAAACAGTGTCGCTGGCGCCGTTGAATCCGAAGAAGAAGCAGGGGTTAGAAAAAAGGAGACGGCGTTCGACCAGCTTGTGCTGCCGCCTGGCCACAAGAAAATGGTCCTCTCGCTGATCGCGCAGCACTATCGCGACAAGGAGTCCGGGACCGCCGATACCGAACAAGTTGATATCGTCCGCGGAAAGGGTACGCTATGCCCGGCTGTTCCACCTTCTTCCGCTCAAGAGGCTAACTTCTATCTTCCGCCCTAAACAGGCAAGGGCCTGATTATTCTGCTGCATGGCGCCCCAGGCGTGGGTAAAACGACGACAGCTGGTTAGTAACTGATAGATCACTGCGGTATCACACCATCTGCATCTCTAACAGACGCGGCGACTACAGAGGGCGTGGCTGAACTTTTCCAAAAGCCCTTGTTCCAGATAACCTGTGGTTAGCTTAAAATTTTCTTATGCCTTAAAAGCTCCCACTTACAAGCCATTTGTTAACGCTTATTCGTCCTCTAGGCGACCTTGGAACTACAGCAAGCGATGTCGAGGTTGCTCTCGAGACGAACTTTGCGCTGGCGAGCCGATGGGGCTGTATTCTCCTACTTGATGAGGCCGATGTCTTCTTGACAGCTCGGTCGCCCCAAGACTTCAAACGTAACGGCCTCGTCGCAGGTAAGACAAAGCCTGTTATCAGGCCGGTACTTTTTACTTTTTTTTCGATATAAAAGCGCGCGACTAATACGGTGTAAAGTATTCCTGCGTGTCCTGGAATACTATGCCGGCATCTTGTTTCTCACAACCAACCGCATCGGAGACTTCGACGAAGCTTTTGCGTCTCGCGTGCACATCAGCCTACACTACCCGCAGTTGGACCGGGTGTCAACGCTTGAGATCTTCGAGCTAAACCTGCGGCTAATCAGGCAGCGATTCGAAAAAAAGGGCCGCAGGTTGACAATTGATGGCGTTGACATCCTGTCTTTTGCGGGGGCATGGTACGACAACAAGAAGATGCGCTGGAACGGCCGCCAGATCCGCAACGGCTGCCAGACGGCGTTGGCGCTGGCCGAGTTCGACGCCCAAGGCGGCAGCCATGAGCGCATCATCGATGCCGACGCAGAAATCAAGCTAACGGTTGGCCATCTGGAGACGGTATCACGCGCCTATCTCGATTTTATCTCGTACCTCAACAAAATCTACGGCGCAGACGCCGAGAGGCGGGCTAAGGTCATCGGCATCCGCGCGCGAGAGCCGGACGTAAAGATTGATCCCAAGGAAGGAGGTGAAACACCTGTGAAGCGCGGCGCGCTGCACACGCCGTCATCGTCCTCGCTGGACGCCGCAGCATCGACGCAACCGGGGCCCTCCGCGGCAGCGTCCGCTGCTGTACCACCGGCAGGGAACTACCCCGCTGGTGCCATCCCCGTCCCCGTCCCCTTCCAATACTACTTCCCGCAGCCGGGCGCACCAGCTGGGTATCCGTCGCCAAATACCGTCGGCCAAACTGCCAATATGGGTATGCTACAAGGCCAGCAGCCGCAGTGGCAGGGTCCTAATGTTACCGGGCCTGGCCCGGGCGCCTGGAATGGATACGCGCAGGGCTACGGCCAGGGATATGGCCAAGGGCCTAGCCAGGGATCAACATAATGCCAGTACATTAACTATCATCTACCGGAGGCGTGTCGCCTGTAGATGTAAGAGCGGCCAAGTGAAAACTGTAGCCGAGCGGGCCGCTCCCCGAATACCCGGACTTTAGAAGAAGTAAGGTGGTTGGTGACTTTGCGGGAGTGAAAAGCACCGAAGCTGGGCTTTTGAATTTGTTTCCCAAGCGGTAAACTTATAATGGTTACAGTAAAACTTCTCAGTCTCTCAATACATCTCGCTTGTAGCGTTGTTTAGTCGAAATCGCACGTTGGTTGCATTACACTTTCCTAAGCTAACCGCTTAGATATCGGCGGCCGACCCTGCTACTAAGGGGTACAGGGGATATCGGGCCTATCTCTACAAGAGGATAGACGCTCTGCCTGCCTCTTACAAGTCTCTTTAACCTTGTTAGGACTTAAAAACTCCCATTTTAGGCGTATGTGATTTGTCTCACTGATTAATTACGTATTGGTTCGTAATAACCTGGCCTAGCTCCAGGCATCACGTAATCGAGCTAACGAAGAGCGGGAAATATCGAGCAGGGAAATAAGTCTCCTAATTCAGTGCCCTTAAGCTGCAAGCTACGCAAGTTTTCGCTTAAAGCCGTAATATGTCCGCGATATATCGCGCTCTTTTATACCTAGGGCGACAAAACCAACAAGAGGGCCATTTTTGTCAACGGCCGTAATGTACTAGGTCCTGCCAATCTTTAAGCTGCGCTCCGGCGTCTACGGCACCGGTTTCGTCCGCGAATCCTCTGGGTTGACGCCATTTGCATCAACCAGAACAATGTTCTGGAAAAGAACTATCTGGTACCACTGATGGGTTAGATTCAATTTCAAACATTACTAGTTGCCTAACGACTTAGCGAGTCCAACTCTAATGCCGAGGCGGCGCTTACCTTCGTCTACGACTCAGGACCTTATAATGGGCGCAACAATTATCAAAACCTAAATAGAAAAGCTGGAAGAAGAGCGGGAACGTCCACATTGTCAGCGATCCTTGCATTGGTCATTGGCTTAAAAAACCGGGCTCAAAGCCCGTTACTATTTGCCAATGACATTAGCGTGATTAATAAGGTTTATAAGGGCTGTTATAATAGCTAAGAGAAGTAAGTGCGGAATCTGGTGGATACTATAAGTATTTGTTACAACCTGTACCCGGAGGGGTTAGACTGTAAGGTAGTACGCCGCGGGGGTACTGTTAACGGTAGGGGAACAAAGGTTACGTAAGGTCCAGACGGGTAGTTACCGTCCCACAGGGTATTCTACAAAGAGCTTAAAAAAGGTACTTACAAGATTATAGACGGGAATATATAATTACTTACGTAAGGAATAAGAACAGTTCCTTACTTAAGGGGGCGGTCTACTTATCTATATAGTAACTATCTAAGTACTGTAGAAGTAGTATATCTGGTCCCGATATCCCGAAGCCTTAGGACCCCGGGACCGTATAGGAGTCCCGATATCCCAGCCCTCCGGGACCCCGGGACTATCCTAATTAGTTAGCCAGGACCTATAAGCCCTATCCCTAATGATTGGTTGTTAGTGGCTACCTTAGGCTACTACGGCCTAATATCGTAACCTAGGTTATAATACGATTCTCCTCCTTCTAGATTCTTTTCCTATAAAAAATAGTAGGTATACTTCCTCCTTTTTATCTATAATTATATCTACTAACCGAGTATAGAAACGTTCCTAACGTTTCTCCTAAAAAGTTTCTTCTAAGTACGCTTTATCCCTCTATCTCTTACAATCTAACGTTCCTACTCCGATACCTTATTTTAATTATTTTTAGTTATAATTATCCTATATTACTACTCCAGGGTTAAAACGCTATCGCGAGTATATCGATTAGTATATTAACTATAATAGGACCGACTTTGTAAGTACTTTTATTTATAATGTTAAGAAACTATAGGTCCTAGACGCTAAAGAGGATAAGCTTCTTACCCGCCTTATTACGATCTGGCGAGAAAAGTACGTAACGTAAGGCCGCGCGGACGTTTTATTTTAACGTAGTTCCGTTATTATCGATACTTTTTTATCCGCCGGTACTATTCCGGTACCGGGGTTTCTAGGCGCTTAACCTATTACGCTACCGTCTGGGGAGGCCTTTAGTACTACTAACCCTTTCTTTTAGTCTGACGTTAATTAGGCCGCGATAGGCCTAAAGCTTATCCTTCTAGCCGATCCGGGTTTTATCGGTAGAATTATTTCCTTTAGTTAGGATAGTCTAGGTTCTCGAGAGGTTTTTATAAGTTAGACTTTAGTTCGTAGTTTACTTACTTAATAAGGTACTCGAGTCTTCTTTAGCTAACTTTAAAGTTTAGGATCGTTTTAACTTCGAATTCTTCTTTATAGTTATTTATTTCGACTTATATATCGATCTTAGCGTTTAGGGGTACTAGTTCGAGAAAGGATATATAAAAAACGTTAGTTTTAAGTCGTATAGTTTCAGGTAACGCGAGCTTATAATTTAATATCGATATTTTTTTTATAATCCTAAATAGTCCGATTTTCTTAAAGTTTAGCTTTTCGCTTAGTCGCTTTATCCTAAGGTTTTATATTTTTAAAAATACTTTATCTCCCTCCTTTAGGCGAGGTCCTTTAAGCCTTTTTTTATCGTAGTATTCGCGTATTTTTTCGCGGACGAACTCGAGTATATCGTAAAGTATACCTTATATTTCGTATAGTTAGTTTACGCGGATTATAGCTTTAGGTACTTCCGCTACTAGTCTTTATCGGAGCTTAAGTTTATATCTGTAGTTCGTAAAAAATAGCGATACTTTTATAGTATTTATTTTAGATATATTATAGGCTATTTATACTGTTAGTAAAAGGTTAACCTAATTATCTTATTCGAAGTTAACGTAACTTCGAAGATATTATTTAATAATTTAGTTAAGTCTCTTAGTTTATCTGTCTATTTAGGGGTAGAAACTTGTTAAGAGTTTAGATTTAATATTAAGTCGTTTTGTAAGGGCCTACTAGAATTTTAATATAAATAGCGTATCTTTATCTAACGTAATATCGTCTAGTAACCTATAGTAGCTAACGATATTCCTTTCGAATAGGAATATTAGTTATTCCGTTATTATCTTCTTTCTCTAAGGTAGAAAGTAGGCTTATTTTGTAAGTTTATCGACTATAACCTAGATAGCGTTATAAGTAGCCTTAAAGCCGTTTAGTACTATAAACTCTAGTATTCTGGTAATAAAGTTTATTAATATAAATCCTTATACTCTTTCTACTATTAAAAGTAGTTCGAGTAGTCTATATAGCTTATATCGTAATACCTTAGTCTTAGCGTATACCTTATATACCTTAACGACTTCTTTTACCTTTCGTTTTATTTCCGGGAATACGTAATATTATTCGACGCGTTCCTTTATTTTCTTAATACCTAGGTGTCCTTTAAGGGGTACTTTATAAAGTTCCTTAATAATAGCTTCCTATTAGCTTAGTAGGATAAAAGCTTTACCGTTATACTATAAGAGGTCGTCGTTATTAAACCTTTCTATTACTCCTTCTCTTTCCTAATAATATTTTAGGCGGAGTTGGTATCTTTTTACTTAGTACAAGAAGTTTTCCTATTTTACGCGGTAGTTTCTGGCGTAGTTTTCCTATACTTAGAGCGGGTACTTTAAAACGTCGCCTATTATTATAAATAGCGGTGTTAATTTTAAGTTTTCGTTTCCTTTATAGTCTGGCCTTTTACTAAGTACGTTAGCTTTAGCGTTATCCTTTCCTTTAATATAATAAATTCTAAAGTTAAAAGGTTTGAGGAACTTTATTTAGCGGATCTACCGAGGGGAAAGTTCCTTTATTATAAAATATTTAAGATTTTAGTAGTTTGTATAAACGTTTACTAGTTTTTCCGTCCCGTTTAGATATAGTCTTTATTCGTTAAACGCTTTGACGATAGTTATAAGTTCTTTATTATATATAAGGTAATTAAGTATTAAGTTTAATATTTTTTTTAAGAAGAATACTATAAGGTACCTTTTGTCGTCGTACTTTTAATATAACTTTACTTTAATCGCGAAATCGGATATATCGGTTTTGACGTAAAAGGGTTTATTAAAGTCCGGTATTCTTAATACCGGTTCTTTACTAATAGCTTCTTAAAGGTCGTTAAATACCCTTTATTAAATAATTAACTATTCGAAGGTAGTCCCTTCTCCTATTAGTTTATATAAGGGCTTTATAATACCGTTAAATCCTTTAATAAAGATCTTGTAAAAGTTAATAAATCTAATAAATATCCTAACTTCTTTTCTATTTATTGGTATTAGTTAGTTTCTAACTACCGAGATTTTTTCTGGTTTTATTCGTATTTCTCCTAACGTAATTTCGAAACCTAGGAAGATTGTTTTTTAAATATGGAACTCGTTCTTTTCCAGATAAACCGATAGGTTTGTTTCCGTAAATTTCTGTAGTACCTAGTATATATATTATTTATACTCCTTTAGGGTTTTCGAGTAGATTAGGATATCGTTAATATAGATAAAAGCGAACTCGTTTAAAAAGGGTTATAGGGTATAGTTAATTATACTTTAAAAGGTCGCGGGGGTATTAGTAAATCCTATTAGTATAACCTGGTATTTAAAGTACCTATAGCGAGTTCGGAAAGTTATTTTTTACTCGTCTCCTTTTCTAACGCGGATATACTCGAATTTCTAAGGGAGGTTAAGCCGAGTAAACTATTATACTCCTATTAGTCGGTCCTTTATTTCTTTAATAAGGGGTAGTAGGTATCGGTTTTTAATTGTATCGTCGTTTAAATATCGATAGTTTACTATAAGCCGTAGCTTTATCGTCCCTTTCTTAGGTACGAATAAGATAGGAAATACTACCGGTAACTAGAATTTCCTAATAAATCCCTTAAGTTTATTTTCTATAATATATTCCTTTAAGGCTTCGTCTTATCTTAGTTTAAGGTAGTATACCTTATAGTATTTTAACTTTATTCCTTTCTTAAGTTTAATCTTATAGTTAAAGGAGGTTTTATCGGGGAGTTTATTAATAATTTTCTTTCTAAATACTAGGTATACGTAGTATTTAATTAGTACTCCTTTAAGATCTTTAGGTCGTTTCTCGGGTCGGGGTTCCGTATTATTAGGGTAGTCCTCGTCTTCTTTATTCGTTCTAATATATATAACTATTTTATATAATTTTTTATTTTTATTAGTTACGGTTACTACGTCGTAGGTTAATCCGTTATTCTATTTATAGGGATTTCGTATCCTTAGGGTACCTGGAAACTCTTTCCTTTTAGGTCCCTGGGATTAGGATTCGAGATGGCCATTTTTCTAATTTATCTATAGGTTGTATTCTTTTAGCTATAGAAATCCTAAGATAATATTGTATCTTAGTCCTATTAGTAGGATATCGAGATTTACTTCCTAAAGGTTCTTGCCTACTATAATTAAAAATGTCGATTCCCTTTAACTTCGTCCTTTATCGTATAAAGCTTTATTTCCTTTATAGGTTTTTATATTATATAGTACTGTTTTTTATAACTAGGGGAGTTATAGTTAGTTTATAAACTTAGGGTTAATAATATTGATGGAACTTCCGGAGTTTACTAATACTATTACCGTTATTATCGCGCCCTTTAGGGTTTAGTATTGTATTTCTAAGTATAAGGCGTTGTTACTTCCTTTCGTACTAGTTTGGGCTACTACCTTATCCAGGTGGTGCTATAAAGGTCTTTCTTAAGGCTTAGTCCGTTACCTTCGGTTACGGATTCTGGCCTAGGTTTGGCTGTTTAGTTAGACCTATTAAGGGCGCGGGTACCCTTTTAGTCGTTTCCTGGTATAGGGAGTCCGGGGTTAGTTAGAGTTAGGGTTTTGTATTCGCCTATTACGTAGTAAGGTAAGTTGTTTCGAACTTTAAGTTACTGTCGTTAGACTTATTAGTTTTTCTCGTATTCCTTTTAGTCCTTATTACATTAGTTTTTAGTAGCTTACTAGTCCCTAACTTTTTTATACTAGTGGTAGGAGCACCTATGGTCTTGTTATAACCTATACTTTAAGAGTTAGACTATAAGGCGGTACGCTACTAAGGGTTTTAGGTACTAAGTGTAAATAAAGGTTACGTAAGGTTTAGGCGGGTATACTATCGTCTTTAACAGGGTATTCTATAAAGAGCTTAAAGAAGGTACTTATAAGATTATAAACGAGAATATATATTACTTACGTAAGGAATAAGAACCAGTTCCTTATATAAAGGCTGTCTACTAGTCTTTTTATACTAATTTACCTAAGTACTAAAGAATAGTATAGGAGAGCCGACGTTTTTAGTCCTAAGCCCGGGTTAAAAGGCGTCGGCTTTTATTTAATTAGCCGTATAGGAGGACCCGATATAAACTATCCCGATACTAAGTTAAAATATATTAGCTCCTAGCTAATTAGTTAAACTAATTAGCTAGCCCCTTCCTATTGGACTATTATAACAGCCTTAAGCCTCCCTAGTTCCGCGGTCTTAGTTATCCCGCTTTAGGACTAGGTTATAATACGATTCCCCTCCTTCTAGATTTTTTTTTTATAAAGAATAGTAAGTATTTTCCTTCCCTTTTATCTTTAACAATACCTACTAACGGTATCTCGAAACGCTTCCAACGCGCTTTTAAAAAGGTTTCCTCCGAAGTTACTTTATCCGCGTATATCGATCTTTATAGTATTCCATCCCTTATACCTTATTCTAATTATTTTCGCGCCTAGCGCTCTTATATTACCGCCTCGGGTACTAACCGCTACTAGGGTTATATAAAGCGTAAGGTCCTTTACGATAGGGTCGACTTTACGTTAGCCCTCTTTTAGAGCGTAAAGGACTTACGCGTTCTTCGGGAGAAGTGTAAGAAGTTATAGGAATTAGTCCTAATGGCTTAGTAGGCTCTTTTTTCTATAATATAGTAAGAGGAGTCTACTTAGCGTTATACTAACGAGTTATTTCGTCGGGGTACTATAATTATCGATATAAAGCTAGAGGCGCCTTCTAGATCGGTTTCGTCTTATCCGCCGGGTCTAAGGGAGGGTGCTTTATTAAGCGTTTTAATCTCCGACCTTAAATTCCCTCCTTTCGACTAGGTTACCCTTAACTCGATCGATCTAGGTTCTGGCGGTAAAATTACTGGAGTATCTCCGGGTAGTTTAAATATTTAAGTAGCTCCTATAAGTTAGATTTTGGTTTATAATCTACTTATTTTATTAGGTACTCGAGTTTCCTTTTACTAACTCGGGAGTCCAGTATAGTTTCGACTTCGAATTCCTTTTCGTAGTCTTTTACTTCTACATTATTATCGACCTTAGCGTTCTTTAGTACTAGTTTAAGAAGGGATATATAAAAAATATTTGTTTTAAGTTATATAGTTTTTAGTAGCGCGAGTTCGTAGTTTAATATTAAAATCTTTTTTATAATTTTAAATAATCCGATCTTTTTAAAGTTTAGTTTCTTACTAAGTCGTTTGGTTTTAAAGTTTAGTATTTTTAAAAATACTTTATCCCCCTCCTTTAAGCGAGGACCTTCGAGCTTTCTCTTATCGTAATATTCTCGTATTTTTTTACGGACGAATTTAAGCGTATCCTAAAGTATACCTTATATATCGTTTAACAGAATGGTTCTGTTCCAAAAAAAAGTATGCTCTACCCTGCACTTAGCTCTGTAAAAAAAAAATACTCCCGACGTAAATCGAACTCGCTACCTCTCGCCTCCACATCGCTATTGCTGTTTTGCTGACCTGCTAGAGTGGACCGAACTACGAAACCCTTATCGGTAGTACCGAACCTTGATTACGAGCGGGGATAAAAGGCTGGCCGTAGGAGCTCGCTCCCACTATTCTTCCTTCCTCCATCGCACCAGCCATTCTGTCCAGCACCTTAAAATTACCACCTATTACATCGCCTACGTAAGCATCGTAGGCATCTCCTAATTACTACCAATCTTTACCGCTAACTACCTTTAACCAGATACCCGAAGCAAGAGCCCCGGTTTATAGCGACACTATAACAACCATTACAGCAAAGCGGCCGGTTCTTTCGAAAGAACAAGCCCTAGTAATTCGGTATTACCTCCTAAGAGGCCCGAATATACCCGTTAAGCTCTTCGATAACGAGGAACTCTTGGCTATCGTTAAGGACGGCTATATCTTATCTAAAATAGAGAGGAAGGAACCAAAGAAGGGATTCTTAAAGGATGTAAGGCGTCTCTACGAGGTAGATAATACTGTAAAGGTCTGGATCGACTAGGTGATCCGAATAAGGAAGTTCGTAGAGACGTGTTGATTAGACAATTAAATCCGGCCCAGAGAACCTTTTGGAATCGTAGAGGGTGTGGAGGATACGTATACCTTCGCGCCGATAAGCATGTTGCTGTATCTGTATTAAAGGATACCTGGCATAATGCCCGACTATACCATGCCTGACTGCATTATGCCCGATTACACCATGCCCGATTGCATTATGCCCGATTATCCTGATTGTTTCTGTAAAGCCCTGTACTGGAAAGTATACCTTATATTTTATATAATCTATTTACTTTAACTACCGCTCGTGGGACTTTTATTAGCGGTCTTTAGCGTAGTTTTAGGTCGTATCCGTAATTTACGAAGAATAGCGAGGTCTTTATTATATTAGTTTTAGATACGTTATAGGCTATTTATACCGTTAGTAAAAGGCTTACCTAGTCGTCTTATTCGAAGTTAATATAACTCCGAAAGTATTATTCGATAACTTAGTTAAGCCGTTTTATTTATCTATCTATTTAGGGGTAGTAGTTTGTTAATAGCTTTAACTTAATATTAAGTCGTATCGTAAGGGCTTACTAGAACTTAGAGGTAAATAGTTTATCTTTATCTAACGTAATATCGTTAGATAATCCGTAGTAGCTAATAATATTCCTTTCGAATAAATACGCTAGTTATTTTACCGTTGTTTTTTCTCTCTAAGGTAGGAAGTATACTTATTTCGTAAGTCTGTCCACTACTACCTAGATAACGTTATATTTAATATTAGTACCGCCGGGTACGGTTAACTATAAAAGCTTAGTAATAAACTTTATAGATATTAATCCCTAGGCCCGTTCTGTTATTAGTAAGGGTTTAAGTAGTTTATAGGGTTTGTTGGGATTTATCCCGATGACTTGGTGCAGATGAACGATCACAAGGTGAAGGTGAACTGCCTAGAGTACAGGGCACGCAAGTGGTGCTGTACTCTAGGCACTGGTTGATAGGTGACTCTTGATTGCTGCCGGAGGAGAGTTCCCTCTGCGATGGCCCACCTTAACGGTGGTTGAGGTGGTACGCATGCGCAGGGGGATGGCTCTCCTCTCATTGGTCTACCTACTCTAACTGGTGCATCTTTACCGTAACAGGGTTTATATTAGGACGCTTTAGTTTTAACGTATATTTCGTATTATTTAACAACTTCCTTTACTTTAGCTTTAATACTTAGGAACGCGTAGTATTACTATACTCGCTCTTTTGTTTTCTTAATACTAGGGTATCCTCCTAGAGCTATTTCGTATAATTCCTTAATAATAGCTTCTTATTATAATAGTAGGACGAAGGCCTTACTATTATACTATAAGGGGTCCTGGGCCTTTAAGCCCCTTATAACTCTGTAGTTTTCCTAGTTATACTTAGGTCGGAGCTAGTATCGTTTTACCTAACGTAATCCACCAGCGAGCTGCGCACACCACCGAGCTACGCACTTTTCCAGACATCGCGACCTCCATCAGCAATTACTCTACTACACTACAATAACAGAATGTCTGTACAAACCAAAGAAGCGAGAATCATCCTTGCTATCGAGGCTATCCGTACGACCCAAAAACTTTCCCGCCGACGCGCAGCTGTAATCTACAACGTCCCTAAATCAACCCTCCGCGCCAGAATAACCGGAGTCGCTCTTAAAGCCCTTAGCGTTAACGCCTTTCAAAACCTAACGACAGTAGAAAAAGAGGTAATTATCCAATACATACTCGATCGGGACTCGTAAGGATTTTCGCCCCGGGTCGCTGATGTTGGAGATATGGCCAATCTTCTACTTCGGAAACGAGATACGCGTCCCGTTAGAAAGAACTGGCCGGTACGCTTTATTACGCGACGCCCGGAGTTAAAGACGCGTTTTAATCGCGTTTATAACTATCAGAGAGGCCTTTGTAAAGATCCTGTAATTCTTAAGCTGTGGTTCCGACTAGTTGCCAACATACGGGCGAAATACGGTATTACGGATACCGACTTCTACAACTTCGACAAGACGGGCTTTATAATAGGTATAATTCGGCCTGGGATAGTCGTTACGCACTCCGATCGGGTCGGAAAGCCAAAGGCTATTTAGCCTGGTAATCGAGAATAGGCGACCGCGATTTGCAGCATCGCTGGCGACGGCTTTATAGTACCCCCTTTTTTGGTGGTAAAGGGCCGCTTCCACCTCGCGAGTTAGTACTCCGAATACCAGATTCCCGACGACTAGGCTGTTAAGATAACGCTTAACGGATAGACGGATAATACGACCGGTCTAGATTAGTTATAGCATTTCGATAAGTATACTAAAGGCCGTCGGATAGGTGGCTATCGGATGTTAGTTCTTGATAGCCATAAGAGCTACGTTAGCGCCAAATTTAAGGAATATTGTAAGGAGAACAACATTATTACTATCTGCCTACCTCCCTATTCCTCGTATCTAACCTAGCCTTTGGACGTAGGTTGTTTCAGCGTCCTTAAGAAGATATACGGCGCTAAAATCGAGCACTTTATTAAGGCCCGAATTACCTATATTACAAAGCCCGAGTTCTTCCTTACGTTTAGGGCCGCCTTTTACCGTACTTTTTCCAAAGAAAACGTTCTCGGAGGTTTTCGAGGGTCCGGACTTATCCCCTACGACCCGTAGGCTGTACTTTCGAAGCTGGATATAAAGTTACGGACGCCAACACCTCCTAGGACCCGCGATAAACCGCCGACACCTTAGGTCTCTAAGACGCCTACAACTACTAACGAAGCCCTTTCGCAGTCGACTCTTATTAAAGGTCGAATCGCTAGATACTAGGGAAGCTCCCTGACACTAATTTTAGCCGCTGTCGACCAGCTTTCGAAAGGAATACAAGCGTTTGCCCATCTGGTCTACCTATTGGAGGCCGAGGTACAGACATTACAGGAGGCTAACACAGCACTTTCGAAGCGACGGAGGGCTAAAAAAACGCGTCTCTAGGATAGAGGGGCCATTAATGGAAGCCAAGCCAGGGAGATAATGGAAGAAAAAGGTATGGTTGAGGTAGAGGAGCGAGTTAAAGAGGAAAATGGGGGTCTATCCAAGAGGCGTCGGACGGGTACGCGGCTCTATGGTATCTGTCGTAAGACCGGCCACAATATAAGGATATGTCCAGATGCTGGAGCGATTGATAGCTTAAGTGATTCTAAGTAGTTTTAATTGATTGTATGTGTTTTTGGTGGACTTTTGGCAGTTTGCAGTCGCGATGTCTGGAAAAGTGCGTAGCTCGGTGGTATGCGCAGCTCGCTGGTGGATTACGTTAGTACTTAAATTCCTCCTATTTTGTATAATAGGTTCTTATATAGTCTTCCTATATTTGTAGCGGGTATTTTAAGGTCCCGTTTACTTCAGTAAATAGTAGTGTTAATTCTAAGTCTTCGTTCCTTTTATGGTCCAGTCTTTAACTTAGTATATCCGCTCGGGTATTATCTTTTCTTTTAATATAGTAGATTTTAAAATTAAATAGGCTGAGGAATTCTACCTAACGGATCTACTAAGGGGATAGTTCCTTTATTATAAAATACTTAAGGTTCCTATAGTCGGTATAAACGTTAATTAGTTCCTTAGTTCCGCTTAAGTAAAGTCTTTATTCTTCGAATACTTCGATAATTGTTATAAGTTCCTTATCGTATACTAGGTAATTAAATACGGATCTTAAGATTTTCTTTAAGAAGAAGGCTATAAGGTGCCGTTTATCTTCGTATTTCTAGTATAGCTTAGCTCCTATTATAAAGTCGGAAGTATTAGTCTCGATATAAAAAGGCTTACTAAAGTCCGGTATTTGTAGTATTAGTTCCTTACTAACTACTTCGCGTAGTTTATTGAATACTTTTTATTATATATCGGTTTATTCGAAAGTTTTCCCTTCCCCCGTAAGTTCGTAAAGAGGTTTTGTAATACCGCTAAATCCTTTAATAAAGAATCTATAGAAGTTAATAAATCCTATAAATATCCGTACTTCTTTTCTATTCTTAGGTATTAGCCAGTCCTTAACTACTTTTATTTTCTTAGGTTTTATCCTAATCTTTCCTAAAGTAATTTCGAATCCTAAGAAGGTTATTTTTTAGATATAAAATTCGCTCTTACCGGGGTATATAGATAGGTTAGCTTTTACCAGTTTTTGTAATACTTAGTATATATATCGCTGGTATTCTTTAAGGGTTTTCGAGTAGATTAGGATATCGTTAATATATATAAAGACGAACTAGTTTAAGAAGGGTCGTAAAGTATAGTCGATTATACTTTAAAAAGTCGTAAGGGCGTTAGTAAGTCCTATAGGTATAACCTAATATTTAAAATACCCGTAGTAAGTTCGAAAAGCTATCTTTTATTCGTCTCCCTCCTTAACTCGGATATACCTAAATCTTTAGGGGAGATCGAGCTTAGTAAACTATCGTACTCCTACTAGTCGATCCTTTATTTCTCTAATAAGAAGTAACGGGTAGCGGTTTTTAATTATATCGTCGTTAAGTCGTTAGTAGTTTACTATAAGTTATAGTTTAGTAGTTCCCTTTTTTAAAATAAATAGGATTAGGAATACGGCGGGTAACTATAATTCCTTAATAAATCCTTTAAGCTGGTTTTTTTAAATATATTCTCGGAGGGCCTCGTCCTAACAGGGTTTAAGATAGTAAGCCTTATAATATTTAGGCTCCGCTCCTCCTTTAAGTTTAATTTTGTAATTAAAAGGAGTCCGTTTAGAAAGTTTATCGATAATCTTTTTCCTAAATACTAGATATACTTAGTATTCCAGAGGTACTCTTTCGAGGTTTTTTTATTGTTTTTCGGATTCCTTAGAATAGTTTTCCTTATCTATCCTAATATATATAACTATTTTATATAGTTCGTTAAGTATCGTTACCTTATCGTAGGTCGATTAACTACTTCGCTCGTAAGGATTTCGTATCCTCTAAGCGTTCGGAAGCTTTATCCCTTTAGTCTCTTTAGGTTAGGATTTAAAGTAGCTACTCTCCTAGTTTATCTATAGGTTATATTTCTTTAACTATAAAAATCCTAAGATAATGTCGTATCTTAGTCCTATTAGTAGGATATCGAGAGTTACTTCCTAAAAGTCTTTACCTACTATAATTAAAAGTATCGATTCCCTTTAACTTCGTCCTTTATTATATAAGGCCTTATTTCCTTTATAAGTCCTTATATTATATAGTACTTTTTTCTGTAATTAGGGGAGTTATAACTAGTTTACGAACTTAGAGTTAATAATATTAATAGAACTTCCTAAGTTTACTAACGTTATTACCGTTATTAATAGCCTATTCCTAACTTAGTATTATATTTTTAAGTATAGCGTATCGTTTCGTACTACGTTAGCGTAGGCTACTACTTTATTTATAGGAGGCCTTAAAGGTCTTTCCGGAGGCTTAGCTCGCTACCTTTAGATACGAGTTTTAGCCCAGGCTTTATTTTTTAGTATTACCTATTAAGGGCGTACGAACTCTTTTAGTCTTTTCCTATTTCCTTTAGGATATCGATAGCTATACTTCGTCGGAACTTCTTCTATTATTAGTACGCCGCGTCTCTTTATTCCTTTTCTTATCTTCTTTTTTCTTTATATTCCTTACGTTCTAACTTAGACTTATACTAATCTCGTACCTTATTATACTAGTAGTATATATATCTAATATTAGGATACGTACGGTAAGAATTTCGTCCTTAGATATAGTTATTTAAGGCTATAGCCTTAGTTTCGATAATACAAAGGTTGGTATATATTCCGAAATTTCCTTCCTACGAGTATAATTCTCGTACTTTAATATCCCATTCCTCGTTATTATCGAAGTTATAAACTCTAGTCGTAGGTTCGTAAATGTTTTTAATAAGGTTTACGCGGTACTAGAGCTTTTACTATTTATAGTCTGGGTATTTCGGGTAATAGTATTCGAATTAGGCGATATACTTATAGTCCTTATAGCTAAGATTAAGCTATAGTACGTCGCCCTCGATCTTTTCTAAGTTTAGGGCGAAGTCGAGTTCGCCTTTATAGCTAAGGTAGCTTTTAGTATAGTTTAAGACTCGTTATCTCTCGTATAGGTAAATTTAATAATCGTCTTTATACCTTTCTCCCGGCGTTCCTTCCTCCTTACTTATACAGCCTTACTCCTCGGAGTTCTCGGTAATATCGTTTAGCCGTCTAAAGGCTACGGTAACTATAACGTCGGCGGCTTTAGCTTAAGTTATAATCTTAGTCCCGGCTTCGTTCGTCGTTTAGGCGAGTTTTATTATTACTATAGTATAGGTTTAGTACGGTTCTTCCTAAGCTAGGTTAGCTATTATAGTATTTTATATATACTTTACTAGTATCCAGGGCCGAATATTAGTATCCCTTTCTTACTCCGTTTCCTCCCTAACTACCGTCGCTTCTTCGACTTCTAAAGCCCTTACGGCTTTTCTTATTAAACTTCCTAAAGAGTTATTTATTAGGCCGTCGTATTTAACCCGTACTTTTTCCTTATCGGAGCTAAACTCCTATCGTTTTAAATCGGAGTTAGGGTATATATATTCGGGTTTATAGTATTTAGGACCTATTAGGTCGTTATAGTAGTCTTTATCGCCGGCCGCTTCGCTTGCTTCGTCCTCGTAGTTCTTAGAGCTGGCTATTTTAACGAATTTATCGTTAGCGGCTGTAAACCGGGTATTTTTTTATTCGGGTACTGGCTTTTATCCTTCTTTCTTTAAACTTTTATATTCCTATACGTAGTATCCGAGCTTATCGTAGTTATAATATTTAATAATAAACTTATTAGCTTAAGGTTTATTATTCCATCATCCGCCTTAATTACCCTAGGCGGCTCCGATATCTATAAGTCCCGCGTAAGTTCCGGTAGAAGTACTTAGGATAGGTTACTACTACTTTTATCGATAGTCCTAACTATTACGGTAGTTACTATTACGGTTTTTTTACTAATAATTATTTTTTCTATTCCCTTCGTACCTAGGTTTATAGCCGTTTCCCTTTATACGTCCGCGGTTAATCTCTCGTTAGTAGTTAAAGTATTAGTTATCGACTTAAGTTACGAGTTCGATTATAGCTTATAACGTCTTAGGTTTATTAAGTTTGTAAATCTTGTTAATAATGTACTTTTTAAGGCCGTTATAAAAGAGTATAATTAGGGCCTCGTTATTTAAGTCTGTCTTAGAGGTTTCGACTTTAAAGGTAGTAGCGTAGTCGGTAACCGATATTTTCTGGCGTAGATTTATAAGGCGTTATTTAACGCGGAGTCTAGCGTCTAACTCTTTAAATTCCGCTTGTAGTTTAATAAACAGGGCCTTAGGGTCGTCGAATATCTTCTTTAGGTCCGGATAGCGGGTTAGGAGTACTTTTTCCTCTTCCTCGTTATAGTCCTTATACTTATAGTAACGCCTTAGGAAGGGTTCGAACTACCTGGCCGCGACCTTATTAAGGAGTACCGCGGCGAAGTAGGTCTTTCCTTTATTATCTTCGAACTTAATATCGTTATATTCGAGGTACGTCTTAACTTATAAGATCTATCTATCCAGGTCTACAGGGTTTCCTTTAAACTAAGGGGGAATAAGGAGCTTAACCAGCTTACGCTAAAACTCCTTTACCCCTTTTTTAGTACTCTCGATTTCCTTAAGCTTATTACTTACCTTGTTATAGGCTATAGATAGCTTTAACAGTTAGGCTGCGAGTTTAATTATCGTTAGAAACTTTACGTCCGATCCTATAACTAATCCTTTAGGTACTATAACGTCTTTTTAGTATATCTGGATATAACGTTTGTTCGGTATTGGGAACGTAAGTAACGTATTATAACCTATACTTTAGAAGTTAGACTATAAAGCGGTACGCTACTAAGGGTTTTAAGTACTAAGTATAAATAAAGGTTACGTAAGGTTTAGGCGGGTATACTATCGTCTTTAATAGGGTATTCTATAAAGAGCTTAAAGAAGGTATTTATAAGATTATAGACGAGAATATATATTACTTACGTAAGGAATAAGAACTAGTTCCTTATATAAAGGCTATCTACTAGTCTTTTTATACTAATCTACCTAGGTACTAAAGAGTAGTATAGGAAAGCTAACGTTTTTAGTCCTAAGCCCGGGTTAAAAGGCGTCGGCCTTTATCTAATTGGCCGTATAGAAGGATCTAACACAAACTATCCCGATGCCGGGTTAAAATGTGTCGGCTCCTAGCTGATTGGTTAAGCCAATCAGCTAGCCCTTTCTTATTAGACTGTTATAACGGCCTTAAGCCTCCCTGGTCCCGCGGTCCTAGTTATCCCGCTCTGGGACTAGGTTATAACAGGTCTAGGTAAGACTATTAGGTATTTTATCCCCTTACGTATTCGTTAGGTACTGTAGCTCGTGCTTTAATTATTAGGAGTTAAGAGGTCTCGATTCCTTTATCGTTATTTTCGTCCTCCTGGTATTCCCGTATTATTATATCCTATTCTTCGTCTAATCTAAATTCGTAGATTCTAAGGTATACCTCGTATTAATTCTTAAGGGGTAAGATATAGTATCGTAGTTTCTACTATATATAGTCTTAATATATAGGGTAATAGTATTCGAACTATACTATCTATTCGTATTCTTCGTACGAGATCTTAAGAGGTAGTATATCTTTAGCGAATTCCTTTAGCTCGAAGGCTTACTCGAAGTTAGTAATATTATAAATCTTATATCCGGTATAGTAGGTCGTCTTATATTAGTTATATATCGAGATCTAGCTCCCTTTTATATACCTTTCTCCTAGCCCTTTTATATTTTCCTTTTATTTATATATTAACACGTTCCGGACGTTAGTCGTAACGCCGCCGCTTTAAGCGGTATCGACAGTTTATTCTTAGGTAAATATAACGAGCCGCTTTACTTTATTTATTAGGTTAGTAAGGTTATTATTTAGCCGCGTTTATACTTTAAGGGAAGTAGTATTTATTTTATTTATTAGTCGTACAACTTCTTAGAGGTTATTTTAGTAAACTTCCTTTACTACTCCGGCGTAGCTTTAGTATAACGTTTCTATCGTAATCTTAAGGCGTCGGTATAATATTTCTTATTAGTTAGAGGCGTTCTCGAGTTATTACCTCGTATTCCTTTCCTCCTCTTACTCCTCCCCCTACATTTCTACTACCGCTTTTTCGGCCACTAAGGTTTATACTAGGGAGTTATTTACCGGGCTACTATACTTAACCCGGGTTTCGTCGTCTTCGTTAAAGGTAAAGCTTTATCGTTCTTACTTAAGATCTAGGTTTAGGAGCTCGTATTCCAGGCCAGCTAGGTTATTATATTAGTCTTTCGAGTTAGTTATCCGGACGTACTTATCGTTAGTGGCTGTAGTACGTAAGTTTTTATACTTCGGGACCGGTTTCTAGCTTTCTTTCTTCGGGTTATGGTATTTTTAGGCGTAGTAGTTAAGTTTATCGTAATTAAAGCATTTAATATTTATTTTATCGGCTTAGGGCTTATTATTCTAATAGCTAGTTAGCTTTTTGTTAGTTTATACCGCGCTTATATCTATAGGTCCGGGATAGGTATTATATACGGTACTAAAGTACTAACGTTTCTTCTTATCGTTCGCGTATTTAAGCGATTATTAATAACGTCTTTATTTCTTCTAAGTTCTTTTATAAAGACGGTTATCGATAGTAATAGCTTCCTTTATATAGTTATCCAGGTTTATAGTATATCGGTTTATTTTAACGAGTTCGTCCTTAACTTCTTCTTTAAGTCCTTAGTAAAACTTATTCTTTAAGGCGTCTTCGCCTTAACTAACCCTAAAGGATTCTTATCGTAGTACCGAGGCGTATATTACGGTAGATATAGTTTATCGGAGTCGTTTAATTCGTTCTTCAGCTACCCTTATTTCGTTAGGTTCTCCAAAGATTTTCTTTAGTTTATCCTTAAGGACCCTAAGTCTACCTATATTAAAAATATATTAGGTTAGCGTATATCGTTCGGTTTTAGCGTAGATAAGGTAGTTCGTAAGCGTAGCCTTAAACTATTTCTTAGGTAGTCCTACGAGGAAACTTTCGGTAAATAGGACTTAGTTAACGGGTTTCGTAAAGTCGTCCGTATAAAACCGGACGTAGGCTTTAATACTAGAGATCTATCTAGGTAGGTCCTTTTTATTACTATCGTACTTAGCCGGGGTAGTAAGCTTAACTTTTTTATTTATAGTATAAACTATAGTATTAGTCGTTCCTTAACCGTTAAGCGTTACGATCTTAGCCTTTAGCTTTCGGACTACAGTAAATATCTCTTTAAGGTAGTTACCTACTTTATTAGTTATACCTTTAATAAGGGTATTAATCTTATCCTTAAAGTAGTCGACTTTTTCTTCCACTTTATCTACCTCGTCTTCGCTATCGCTATTAGTTTCCGGGATAATTTTTATACCTATATCGTCGCTTTCTCCTTCCGCTATTCTATATATATTAACGGTAAGTTCCTTCCCTTTAGCCGATATTAAGTCGTTAGGGTTTTAAGTTATCTAGATTTAACGTTCGTTCTATAGGTAACGTAAGTAACGTATTACAACCTATACCTAAAGGGGTTAGACTGTAAGGTAGTACGTTACGGGGGTACTGTTAACGGTAGGGGAATAAAGGTTACATAAAGTCTAAACGGGTAGTTACCGTCCTATAGGGTATTTTATAAAGAGCTTAAAGAAGGTACTTGTAAGATTGTAGACGGGAATATATAATTGCTTACGTAAGGAACAAGAACAGTTCCTTACTTAAGGGGGCGGTCTACTTATCTATATAGTAACTATCTAAGTGCTGTAGAAGTAGTGTGTTTGGTCCCGATGTCCCGAAGCCTCGGGACCCCGGGACTGTACAGGAGTCCTGATGTCCCGGCCCTCCGGGACCCCGGGACTATCCTAATTGGTTGGCCAGGACCTACGGGCCCTGTCCCTGATGATTGGTTGCCAGTGGCTGCCCCAGGCTGCCACGGCCTAATGTCGTGACCTGGGTTATAACAGTATTCCGGATATATTTATTATATTTCGTGTTAACAGTTTAAGCATCTTATAATGTTAAGTTCGATACTCGATGCTAAATATCACGGAAGTTACAGCGATACCACCAGCGCAGGTTAAGTTGTAGCACAAAGTCCTAACGAATGCTAGCAGTATTATCGATGGTTAAGGTTGTACTGCTGGTACTGGTACTGGTACTAAGACGTTCTGGTATTGTAAGAGGTGATATCCTCGAATACGCCATTTGTTTAGTCTTATTTAAATGTCAAAGCCTAAACCATAGCCCCGGCTACCCTTTAATATATTATTTAGAGATACTAGATGCTGATATTTAGATTCTCTATAAATAAACGGAAATCACAATCGCTAGGGTTTGGGGTTGATTTGTCCTAGTAGAGGGGCAGCAACAAGAGGTTAGCAGATAGCTACATAATCAAGGAACTGCCGTCTGTAGTCCGCAACAATATAAGCTCAAAATACATACAGAGCTTAGAAAAGCGTACGAATGGCCGATGGGGCGGATTCTTCAAGATTTGCACCATAACTGTTCCTATCAATCCAGCTCGTCTTTGGACCGCTTGCCAATCTACAGCTACTTTCCAAACACAGTGCCGCCCTGTCCATCCCCAATGAACTCGACAGGGTCCTCGCCCTGCTCGGCCAGAGACAAACACACACCAATGCACGTGCCATAAGCAATGGGGTTGGTGATACGCAGGTATGCGCAGAGCGAGAGGCAATCACGCTGTTATTGATGAGATACGCGTTCTTCTTACGTAGTCTCTGACATGATACTTACTGGGCCAACGCCCTGTGAGATTGTTAGTCATTGCACTGACGTGGTGGGGATTGGATGATCGGGTGCTGGCACTTACACGAGCCTGGACGTCATTGGTCGGGACAGCAGCGGCCATGATGGCGGCGAGAAAAGTAACAGCGATGGCGGAGAGCTTCATGGTGTATATTTGGAGGTGTGTAAGTCCTTAGGGCGGAGGGCACGAGGAGAAACGTCTGTAGCGTATGTCTGAGAATGCTTAAGGGCTGTTGGATGGCGGACTGGACGATCTCGACATGAAGAGCGATTAGGGCTTTCTTATACTTTTGCAGCCTTTCAGTTTTCCTCAGTGCATTATTACCGCACAGCATCACTTCTCGTCGACCGTTTTTTTTCAGGCGTCGGACATATCTTACACCGATCACCCGGATTTTAAGGGGTTTCCGCACACTGACGGAGTAAGCCTCGGGCTTGGAATGCGTTCTGATTGTTCACCTATGTCACTTTGACTAAGTGCACATCTCGATGGGCGAGTCTTGGGTTACAGTCAAGGTGGCCAGAATAGCAGCTCGGTGAA
>Ga0247817_10000410_pt1 | contig 24544 bp, 17 predicted proteins | sample UWRJL212509R1_FD_178010 | JGI IMG/M metagenome (GOLD analysis project Ga0247817, IMG submission 178010) | Plant litter microbial communities from Arlington Agricultural Research Station in Wisconsin, United States - UWRJ-L212-509R-1 | ecosystem: Environmental > Terrestrial > Plant litter >...
ACTTTTGTTGAGTTCAGCTTCATAGTCATAATATTCCTCACCATTAAAACAGCTTAAGTAAAGATCGTCAAATTTATCTTCCTTGTAAAACTCTGGCGTAAACTTCCAGTTGTATTTCTCTCCATAGGTATCCCACAAACCGAAAGGAATTCCTTTTTTCGCTATCTTTTCGCGGATTTCTATCGGTACAGAATTGTTAAACCACCAATCATAGAACTGTTGCTGGGTATCATTGTCTGGATTATCATAAAATTCATTTACATCCACATGGGTAGCCTTGGCCTGAAACCTCGCGATTTCGGTGCGGTGGTGGTCGCCCGTCAAAAAAACGGCTACCACGCCACCTGGCGCTACTGCCACGACTATCTGCCCATAGGTCTCATGTTTTAAGCTTTTGTTTACCCTGTCATAATTTTCAAAGCCTTTCCTGAAAAGGGACAGCATCTTTTCTTTTGGCAATACTGCTTCGTCGAGCTTCCAGAACTTTTTCTCGGCATAAGAAACCCAGGTCAGCGAAACCAGCGTGGGAATTGTATTTCCTCCAGAGCCTCCTTCCGAACCGTTGGTTGCCCAGCCACTTTTTTGAATTCCATTATTTTGGAAACCTGTGATAAATTTTTCCCTTGTGGCCAGATAGCCCACGTGGACTTCAATCGGGTAATTTACTGCTGAGGTCACGGAAGCGCTCCAGCTGAAATCTTCTTTGTTTTCCATTTTTTTTAGCTTATCGCAGGATGTTAATAAATAAGCAATGCCTATCAGATAAACTACTGCCGTTATTTTAAGTGTTTTCATTCTTATTGAATTTCTCCCCGTTTTCTGCCTTCTTCAGGCTTGTTTACTAATCCTATTACTGCATTATAATGCAGGTATCTATTTCTGAGTTTTTTTAAATCTTCTTCTTCTATCTCATATTTTACATCAGAATTTGGCGATTCATCTACTTTTTTAGCATACTCTTTTAAAGCGGATTTTATCTTTTGTAAAAAAGGAACATTGTCTTCATATATTGTATTTGTATTAAAATTTTTATTTTTTTTAAGATCCGAAAGAACAAACGGCACCTCAAATTTCATCCCATAATTACACATCATATGAAGAGGAATGAAGCTGTATTGATTACTGATATAAGGCCGTTGTGATTCTAGCGAAAAATTGGCTTTTCTTCTTAGTCCGGTTCTTCCATACATTTCGGTGCCTTCGCGGTCATTTTTTAGCCTGATCTGGCCTGGGAGAAACCATCCTTCTTCTATCACTGCCTTTTGCAGCTTTTCTAGTTTTTCGCTACCTAAAAAGAGATAGGTTTCTTCTTCGCCCAAGATGTGCGGTTCTTCATAATCGGCAGTCTTTAATCCGGGTACAATTCCTTCAGGGCGCCCTTCAACATAGCTGCCGCCGACATCACAATGCACGCCGGGAAAGTTGAGCTCGATATGGTTTTTCTTTGGCTGAATTCTGGTCAGGCTGAAATTATAGCGGTGCTCATCGCCCGCCACCATGTGAACAATATTTTTGGCATGTGCCGTAATTGAATTAAGGCCCAAATCGGTCGCATCATTAAACTGCACAGGACCATGATGCGCCACAGTGTCATAAAGGCCGGCAAACCTGATAATCAAGCGGTCAAAAGTAAGATGCCGTTCAGAAAGCAGATAACCCAGATAGCCATTTGAAGGAAAAATTTGCGAACCATATTTCTCATCTATGACCCGATCATTATGGTCTACATTACTGCCTCCCGTATAGTAAGGATTCAGTGTGATCTCATGCACAAAATGCCTAGCCGCTGCGGCGCCTCTGCTAAACCCAAAAACATCTATGGTAAGTGTTCCTATCGTTTGGTTTCCCTTTGTTACAATCCTTTTATTCATCTGCACAATAGCACGAGTTACCCTTTTAATGATTCCTGCGCTGCCCATTCCCAAACCGCTTCCTTGAAATGAATCATCATTTATATATTCTTCTACTATTTCCCTTTCATCTGCTAAAGTATTGGTTCCCATGCCTTCGGTGTAAACTTTTATAATGGGACTTTTTGCATTATTCAAGTCGTCTTGATAATTTTGATAAAGAATTGCAGGATTGGAGAGGTCATTTTCATAACTTACTTCGGCATATTTGTAATCGTCTTTTCTTACTTCTCTTTTTCTTTTTGCATATACTTTTAAATGCTCGGCTTCATTATAATTGTCTTCCTTTTCTCCTAATCTTTTCTTTTCCCATGCGATTCTGGCTTTGGTATTGTATTTATTGTTCATGGTGCCGTCAATAAAAATACCAAATGTAAAATCTTTACGTAGTCTTTCGTCACGTGTCGGTGGCGTGCTGCTGTCTACAAGAACTGGGCTATTTCCTTTGAGTTCGCCTTCATATAGTTTTCCATTTTCTTTTGAGACTGCCAGAATAATTTCATCAAGTTCTATTTTTCCATCTTCAATGGCTTTGTGATGTATGACAGGGTTTATTTCTAATTTTTTTCCGCTGTCAAAGCTGTACCATTTTTCTGAATTCATCTTTGATCCCGCTCCTTGAAACTGCCATTTATGTTCAATAAAAACAGGAAAAACACATTTTTGCACATTGGGATAAAGCGTTCTTTTATCATCTTTTTTATTATTGTCATCCTTAAGCAACAAGCTGGTTATCGCGCCGGGTGGCGGAAATAGTTGAGGCTTATCTTCTGGATAATCATAAAGTTTTACTTTTCGGGTAAAGTAGGCGTTAATTGCATTTGGGTCTAATTTTTTAATTGGTTGTCCATCTTCATCTGCTTCCGTCAGCGTAAGATCTGCGTTTTGATATTTTTTGTCTTTTAACTGAACCTGAATTTCTTGACCAAAAAGCCCATCGGTGTAAACATGCAAATATACAGTTGAGCCGAAGGCAATCTCATCCTCTTCAGTCAATGTTTTTCCGTCATGGGTTTTCCATTGTGCAGTAATAATTTTTGGTTCTCCAGAGGCTCTCACAAAACATCCAAAAGGCGCTTTGTTTTGTGGATAAAACTGTTTTTGCTTGGTTATAATTTTACCATCAACTTTTGTTATTATAGTAATTGGATCATAATGATAAGGTTCAATATATATAAATCCACCGCCTTCAAAAACTTTAGAAAAGTCGACGTTGTGGGCTATGCTTCCTTTGGCGAAATCTTCATTAAAACTTTCTTTAGAAAATTCAGGATTTTCATAAATTGCCCAGCATATCCATCTAACATCTGCATATTTTGCTTTGAGATTTGCTTGCTTGTTTCTTAACTTGGTAACGTGTTGGGTTAGTTCTTCATTTCGTTCATAAAGATGTTTTACTTTGGCGTTGAGTAATTTTTTTTCAGTATTATTTAAATTATCCCAAGTTTTTTTTTGCTTCGAGACCTCATCATTCATCTCTTTTTCTGCTTCAAGTTTTTTTTGCTCGGCGGTTTTGATCTTTTGATCGATTTCTTGATATTCATCATGGTATTCCTTAATTGTTACTTGAAATACTCCTGCTTTTGGCATTGATAAAATTCCTGATGACTTGTCAAAAATATACCCCTCTTGCTCTTTTATTAATACGTGTAATCCTTCCATTTTATAAATTTTGCTTTGTCATTTTAGGATTATCGATTGTTTTCAAATTACCAAAAGGATAAAGGATTGCCAAGACATCATCATCGGCATTATCTAAGTTTTGTTGCGTCAATTCTGATTTTTGTCCGTGATTTTTTATTGTAATGCAATCTGGTCCTCCAACTGGGCAAGTTGCCTTGCTGTCTTCAAGCAAGATTTTTCCTTTATTGCTTAAAGTTACTTTTTCATAGAAACCACTCCATTTTGTAATTACTGCCTGGCACGGCATGTAGCTTGATCCCGTTGGCTGAAGCTTGCAATTTCCAAATGTGTTTTTTTCTAATGTCTGTCCGATCTCCATAGTGCTGGCGATGAGCTTGTCTTTTCCCTCAGCATCGTTTGCATATTCTTTGCTATGGGATTTTACTTTAAGCTTATCTGTCATTGGCGTTTCGCTGAATTTGCAAAGACATAAGGCGCCTTGCACTACAAAATGTTTGTTGTCTGCCATTTGAATATTTTGTGTTAATCGAGAAAACTCCAAAACCCTTTTCTCTTGGGCAATTCTTCGGCTTCGCCAATATAAATTTTGCCTCTTTTTTCATTGAAATTTAGAGTACGTTCTGTTGCATCTAACAAAAGTGAATTCTTTTTTGTATTTCTTTGAGCTGCATTGAGATGATAAAGTTCAAACTCGATTGTTTCTGGTATATTTTTATAATTTGTTATAATTGATTTTCCTGTTACTGACATAATTGAATGGTCTTCAGGATATAAAATATAAGTAGCCTCAAACATATTTGTATTAGCTATGTCATTTTCATCAGTTTGTCCAATGCTTGTGAGGTTGACAATTACCTTCCCAGAACTGGTATATTCTGGATTAATTTGATGCAATAGCTGGAAAGGAATAGGTTTATTCGAGCCAAAACAAAATGTGCATTTTGTTTCAGCTGTAAGTTTGGAAGTGTATTCTTTGTGAAGCGGAAAAAAAAGTAGCTCGAAAAATAAGTCGCGCTGTAATTGATTTATTAATGTAGAAGAATTTGAATATTGATTTTTAAAACAATTGATTATATTGTTGGCAACTTTGCCATCATAGTAATCTGAAAGTTCTCTGATTGTGATATTGCAACGATTCCTGATATCTTCATAGTTTTCAATGGAGGTTAATTCATTGTCTTTATTAACACGGAAAATAATTGGATAGACACTTTTTGCCATTTTACTTGCTATTTCAAACAAGCTCATGTCTGGCTTTTGATTGTTAACAAATATTTCACCCCTGTTTACAGAATAAACTCTTTCATTTTCCCACTGTTGTTTATGAAATTTGAAATCAGCTTGATAATGGATTTTTAAATTCTTTTCGAGATACGAAATTGTAAAACCATAACTATTTATAATATAATCTGGCTTAAAAAGAAGAATGTTATTTTGTAGAGTTATTTTTTTCATCTGTAATAAAAAAACTATATGGCTTATATATTTTTGACTTATTGTTACATTTGTCAAATATATTGCAATATAGTTTTTTTTATTACAAATTTTACACTCTAAAGGATTTTATTACTACTGCTGTAAAATTTCAATAGTCACGTTCAGGTAACCTCCATATTTGCTTGAGGCAATTTCCATGAAAGCTTTTTTAGTCAAGTCGATTTCTTTTCCCTTGGTGAATGGACCTCTGTCAGTCACTTCAACGATTACCCATTTTCCGTTGGATTCGTTGGTGATGCGCAATTTTGTTCCAAATGGAAACTTTCTATGCGCAGCAGTATATTTTTTATTATCGAAGATTTTGCCACTCGCTGTTTTTCTTCCTGTAAATCTGTCAGCGTAATAGGATGCGTGAGCGTTTTTCTTGTGCAGTTTGTATTTTTTTGCTTCTAAAATTTTTAAGCTGTCCGCTACTGCCACTTTTTTCACCGAGTCAAGATAGGCTTTCGATTGAACTATCGGAGTCTTCTGGAAATTTCTGTCCATATCAGAGAAAGCACTTGAAAAAACCAATGCGATGAATGACAGTAGAAGGATTGTAGTCTTATATTTCATGTTAAATATTTTTTATTTGGCTGTTAGGTCTTACAATTACTATACCCAAAATTAAAAAAAGCTCTTTTTAGAGCTTTTTAGAGATTATCCAATCCAAGTCTGCCACGGAATTCTTGACAATAGCAAGATTAATCCCAAAGCATAAAAAATGGCTATTTTTTTGAATTTTTTGCTTTCGTCAGCTTTTTTGTGACTGCTCCAGCCTATTGTTATCAGTACGATTGCAATCAGATTAACAAAAGGATGTTCAACTGCCAAAAGCCTGTCGTAAGCACTCATGCCGCCCATTCCGACAGCTTTTATTTTTGCCAGTCCGTTTGGCGAAAAAAAATATAATATAAGTCCGAAAACGAACTGAATGTGTGTTGCGATTAAAGCAAAAAGAGCGATTCTTCTGTCTTTTGGCTTGAATTCATTCTTTGCAGAAATCCCGATTAAAGAGTTGATTACTGCGATTGCAATTGTGATCAGCGCAACGTATGCGATGCCTGAATGCGCTTCTAGAATAATTTTGTAAGTATCCATTGTCAAATTTATTTTTACAAATATATCCAAAAAATGAATTTGCCCAAGTTAAGGAATCTTGCAACCGGCAATTCATAATCAGTCCAAATTACGAAAAAAAATTTTACAAATTAACATTTCTTTAATTCAATTGCGTTCGCATTTAAAATTCAATATCCTAAATTTGCCGAAATGATGAAAAAATCCGTACATATAATTATCGTGTGCTTGTTCTTTTTGCTTGGGCTTCAATCCAGTGCAGGTGAAAGGAAAACATCATCATTGCCATCTTTTGAAACCAGCCAAAACAGCAAATCATTAAGCTGTTCGAGCTATTCAAACCAGAAAAAAAATTCTTATTTTTCTTCTCCCGAAAAACTGCTCAAGAAAAGAAAATTTTCAAAAACACAGCAAAACGCTATTACTAATCTTTCAAAATGCAAAGGTTTTTCTATAAGCGCAGGCTCTGTTTCTAGCTCAAAATATCAATCAAATGAGTATTCAGAACCAAAAAACGGCTTCTCTGGATCTTCTTTTCACAAGTCATTCTGCCATCGAAAACTGCTTTCGATTTTCTACTCTTTCCAAGCTTTTTGGTAATATTTTTTTTGTCTTAAAACTTCTTTGAAAGCTTAAAAGCGATCTAGAAATGCTATTCAACAAAAAAACTATTACCAATGAATGAACTTGAGAAAACGGCAACGGAAGCCTCGCATCATCTTTATCCTCTGATCAGCGATCTGGGACTTATTTTGATGACCGCCGCTGTTGCAATTCTACTTTTTAAAAAAATAAAACAGCCGTTAGTACTCGGCTACCTGATTGCAGGATTTCTTGCAGGACCGCATTTTACACTTTTCCCTTCGGTGAAAGACGTGCACAATGTGGAAGTCTGGGCAGAAATCGGGGTGATCATTTTACTTTTCAGTCTCGGCCTTGAATTCAGCTTTAAGAAATTGATGAAAGTGGGCGGGACTTCTTCTGTCACAGCTTTGGTGCAGATTGCCTCGATGGTCTTTCTCGGATTTTGGGTCGGCCAATGGATAGGCTGGTCTTCGATGGACAGTCTTTTTCTCGGCGTAATTTTATCCATTTCATCCACCACAATTATCCTTCGGGCATTTGATGAGCTTGGCGTAAAGGGACAAAAATTTGCCGGAATCGTATTTGGCGCCTTGATTGTGGAAGACATCGTTGCCATTTTGATGATGGTTTTGCTTTCTACGATTGCCGTCAGCCAGCAATTTTCGGGCATGGAACTTTTCTATTCGGTCTTGAAGCTGCTCTTCTTCCTTATATTATGGTTTGTAGGCGGTATCTTTTTCATCCCAACTTTATTGAAAAAAGCCAAGAACCTTTTAAGCGACGAAACATTATTGATTGTGTCGTTAGCGCTGTGCTTGATGATGGTAATTTTGGCAACAATGGCAGGATTTTCTCCAGCTTTAGGCGCTTTTATCATGGGCTCCATCATTGCAGAAACTACAAAAGCCGAGCGAATTGAACACTTGATAAAACCTGTAAAAGACTTATTTGGGGCGGTTTTTTTTGTATCTGTAGGAATGCTTATCAACCCAGAAACTTTAGTAGAATATGCCTGGCCGGTCATCATCATCACGCTTTTAACCGTCTTTGGAAAAACTATCAGTTCCACGATTGGAACGTTGCTTTCAGGCCAGCCGTTGAAGCAATCGGTTCAGACCGGAATGAGTTTGGCGCAGATTGGGGAATTCTCTTTCATCATTGCGACTTTGGGAATGACGCTTGGCGTGACCAGTAATTTCTTGTACCCAATTGTTGTGGCCGTTTCCGCGATTTCCACGTTTACGACGCCTTTCATGATTAAAATGTCGATTCCGGTTTATAATAAGCTGGAGAAAATACTTCCGAAGAAATTTATCAAGGCGATTGAAAGCTACAGTTCAAGCTCTCAGACCATCAAGGCAACGAGCAACTGGGTTTTATTTTTACGCGCAAGCATTATCCAGATTATCATCCACTCGGTTTTGATTATTGCCATCATTTTGCTTTCGTCAAGGGTTTTGCTTCCAATGGTAAACGGTTCGCAGTGGGCAAATGTGGCGATTGCAACAGCGACATTATTGTGCATCGCTCCGTTTTTATATGCACTCTCTTTGCGAAAAGTTGCTGTGAAACCTTACGAAGAACTGAAAGCCGAAAACAAATTCAGAGGTCCGATTCGAATTGTGAATTTCGCAAGAATTTTATTCGCCATATTATACATCGGATTGCTTTTAAACAGCTTTTTCTCTAACGTAATTGCCTTTGCCGCGCTGGTGTTAATTGTTGTTGCCTATATCTTGTTTCCTAAAAAACTGCAAGACTTCTACGACAAGATTGAGAACCGATTCCTTCAAAATTTGAATGACCGCGAGAATGCCGAAGCCACTTACAGCAAGCGCGAACTTTCGCCGTGGGATGCGCACATGACCACTTTTACTATCGATGCCGAATCAAACGTAATTGGAAAACCGCTACATCTTCTGGCGCTTCGGGAGAAAGTCGGGATTAATATTGCGGCGATAAAACGCGGCAATTTTACGATAAATGTACCCAACAGAAACGAGCAGATTTACCCAAATGACGTGCTTTTTATCATCGGAACAGACCGCCAGATTGACAAATTCAGGGTGTTTATGAAAAACAGCAAGGTGGCGATTCCGGAGAATAATGCCGAGACGGTCTTGAAAAACTTTGAACTTAGAAATCTTGATTTTATTGGCAAGACGATTCGCGAATCACAGCTTCGGGAAAAGACAGACGGCCTGATTGTGGGCATTGAGCGCGAAGGACAGCGCATGATGAACCCCGAATCGCACGTAGTTTTGCAGAAAAACGACATTGTTTGGATTGTGGGGGACCGCAAAAAAATGAATTCTATTATTTTAAATGCTTCTTAATTTACTAAAATCAATTTCAGATGGAAAATTTTGATTGGAAACAGCTCATTAACCCCGAATTCTATATAGCCATGGAAATCGGAGGCGTCAGCGTTGGACTGTATGTTGTGCTATTTATTGTCTTTGCCGAAACAGGCCTTTTCGCCGGATTCTTTCTTCCGGGAGACAGCCTTCTGTTTTTGGCGGGAATTTACAGCCGTGAGCTAGTGGAAAATTTAGGCTATATTGAAAGTGATTTTGGCAATGTTGCCATGCTTTCGACCTTGGTTGCCATTGCGGGAATCATTGGAAACACTGTAGGATACTGGTTTGGCGCCAAAAGTGGCTGGTATCTTTACAAAAAGGAAGACAGCTTTCTATGGAAGAAAAAATACCTGGAGCAGTCACGTGTTTTCTTCGAGAAATATGGCGGAAAAGCGATCATCATTGCGCGTTTCATGCCGATTTTGAGAACTTTTGCCCCGATTATTGCGGGCATCGTGAAGATGGACAAAAAGCGCTTTATGTTTTATAATGTCTTGAGCTCGTTTCTTTGGGCTTTCGGTCTGATCATGGCGGGCCACTATTTGTATGGCCTGTTTTTAAAAGAATTTGATATCGACCTGAAGAAGCATATTGAAGTGATCATCATCATTATTGTCTTGATTACCACAGTGCCGCTGGTATTGAAATTCTTAAAAGGAAACAAGGAAGAAGCGCCGAAAGAAGAAATGTAATTTTAGGTTTTCTTATAAATCAAAAAGCCTCTCGAAATCGAGAGGCTTTTCTTTTAAACTAACGCATTACTAACTAAAAATTGTATTTCACTGTAAAGTTCCATGTTCTTCCTAGACCATAAAAACCTTGGTTTGCATCTGCTAAACCATTGATTACTCTTCCAGCTGATTCGTAAGTTGACAAATCAGTAGTGCTTGTAGGACTTATTCTATCCGTAGTTTTAATATTTGTTCTAAGTTCAGATAAATAAATTTTGTGAAACAAGTTATTTACATTTAGTCTGAAATCTAAAGATTGTTTTTTACTATTTCCAACCAATGCTCTATAAGACAAACCAGAATCTACTAATCCATAAGATGGCAATTCGAGATTGTTTTTAACCGCACCAGCTGAAGCATATAATTTATCATAAAATCTGTAATCTGCATCAACTGAAAATCTTTCTACAATTGTATATTTGAATCCTGCACCTGCAGAAAACTGAGCTGCATCGCCAACTTTTCCACCGTCAACATCAGTTCTGTCAACTTTAAGAACTCGTCTGTCTTGGTCTCTTGTTGTTGACACTACTTCACCTTTGTACTCCCAATTCCCCACAGATGCGAAACCTCTTAAGTCTAAATTTGGCAGTGGCTTTGCAGTAAAATCAAATTCTAATCCAGTATGTAATTGCTCCACCCCTTCATTAGTCAAGAATATTTCATTGAATGCAGGAACGATGATTGAACCAAATGTTTCATCTGCAACTGTGATTCTTGACGTGGTTTTAACCCTGTCTTTCCAAGATGTTCTGTAACCGTTTAAGTTGGCAGAAAAATAAGTGCTAGTAAAACTGTATCCTGCCTCAAGACCTAAAATCTTTTCGTTTTCTGTCAATGGATTGATTTGGTTTGTGAAATTCAGGTAGATATTATCATGGTAAGGCTGACGAGAGTAATATCCAGCATTTACATATAAAGCATGGTTTTCAGTTACTTTATAGCTTGCACCTGCTTTCACGTTATATCCTACGTTATTTACTTTTTTAGAATCTTCTGCTTCTGGAAGATAGTCATATCTGTCAAATCTTTGGTGATCTTGAGAAGAAATTGCTCCTTGAAAGAAAGTAGAGAAACTGTCATTTGAGTATTCTAACTGTCCAAAAAGTCCGCCATAAGTAATTCTTTCGCTGTAATCGTAATCAATTCTTTGGTTTTCAGCAATAGGATTAAAAGTTGATCTCCAAGGCTCAGCACCAATTGACTGCGTAACTGTATTAGATACTGGATTTAAAGGATTATTTGTTCCTGGAATTGTTGGAAACAGACCATTTTGATCTCTAAGCCCTCTTGATTCTGTAAAGCTGTCCAAGCCCAAGAAATTCTCAACTTGACGGTAGTGCGTACCATAATAAGTTCTTAAATCTGCCCCTACGTTGAACACTAAATTATCATTGAAATTATGCTTGAAGTTTGAAACGAGTCCATACCAGTCATGATTGTTTACAGAAGATCTTATCAAATAAGATTTTGTATCACCCATAACTCCAGCACCAACGCCTTCGTTTCTAGCTTTAATTGCATCAAAATCAATTTGACCATTCGTTCTTAGTGCTGAAGCTCCGTAGTTTCCTGTTCCTCCACCACGTCCCCATGATGCATATAATACTGTTGAAAGTTCAGATTTATCACTTATTGTCCAATCCCAGTTGATGTTTGCAACCGGCTTGTGATAGAAATTTGTTCTTTCTGATTGGTATTTTCCGTCAAGAAGACCCCAGTTATTATTGTATTTTCTTCCGTAAGTTTTGTAGTTTGCAAGTGACTTCGTAAAGTTTTGATCGTGCCATTGCGGTGCGCCTGTAATTAAAAAGTTTAAGTTGTGCTTTTCTGAAGGTTTGTAACCAAAAGAGATGAAATAATTCTGACCAGCACCTTTAGTTCCGTCATTGTAACCATCACCTTGCCAGTGGGTCAACAAAACGCTTACACCAAATTTATCATTGATCATCCCAGTGTTATAAGCGATTGTAGTCTTTGAAAACTCGTCATTTGCTACACCAGCCGAGATAAAACCGCCCTCTTTTTTTGAAGTTGCTTTTGTGATGAAATTCACAGTTCCACCTACTGAAGAGATTGCTAATTTAGAAGAACCTAGACCTCTTTGAATCTGGATTCCGTTAGCAATGTCTGACATTCCTGACCAGTTTGACCAGTACATCAATCCGTCTTCCATACCATTAATTGGCTGACCGTTTAATAAGAAAGCCGTATTGTCTTGCCCAAAACCACGAACAGAAACTTTAGAATCTCCAAAACCTCCCGCCTGGCCAGAAACATAAACTGACGGCGTATTTACCATTGTTTGAGTAATATCTGAAGAACCTACTTTTTGCTGAATTTCGGCACCTGTTAAAGTCGAAACTGCAATTGGTGTTCTTCTGTCTTTTGCTAAATCGATGATTCCGCGTCCAACAACCAATACTTCCTCTAATTGACTAGCATCAGTTGTCAAAATAACCGTTCCTAAATTCGCATTTCCATTAAAAGAAACCGTTTTTGAAACATAACCTATGAAAGATATTACTACTTCACCAGAAGTTTTTGAAGTTGTAAGCGTGAAATTTCCATCCATGTCAGCTGAAGTTCCTTCAGTCGTTCCTTTGATAGTTACATTCGCCGATGGAAGCGATGATTGTAATTCTGAATCGATAATTTTACCCGTAATTTTTGTCTGTGAAAATGCTGTGGAAACTATCAGTAATAGTATTCCTGAAAATAGCCAGTTTTTCATTGTTTTCATTTAGAAGTGTGTTTAGTAATTTTACGCAAAATTGATACTAATAATTCTTTCTAATGTTAAGCCAATGTTAACAAAGACAATGAGTTAGCTTCTTAAACAGTCCGAAACAATTATTTTACATAAATTGTTAAAATGCCTTACGACTTCCTAGTAGCATTGTAATTTTATTAATAATTAAATAAAATCTTTGCGCATTTTTATTGAAAAAAAATTACTAAAAACAATATTTTACAAAGAAATTATATACAAAATCCTGCTTTTTATACGAAAAATCCCAACTTTCAAAAGTGAAGGTTGGGATTTCAAATACATTTCATGTAAAATTGCTATTTGCTTTTAAGAAAGTGATTTAGCAATAAATTTGTTGAACTGTCATGCGTTTTTACATTTCCAGAATTAATTTCTTCTAAGATGGAATTGGCCAATTGTTTTCCTAATTCAACTCCCCATTGGTCATAGCTGAAGATATTCCAGATGACACCTTGAACGAAGATTTTATGCTCGTATAAAGAAATTAGCGAACCTAAAGTTTCCGGAGTCAGCTTTTGAATCAATAACGTATTTGTCGGTTTATTTCCTTGGAAAATCTTGAACGGCGTCAAGAAATCAGCCTGTCCCGAAGAAAGATTTGTCTTTGTAAATTCTGCTCTTACTTGGTCTTCGGTTTTTCCGTTCAATAAAGCTTCTGTCTGCGCGAAAAAGTTCGACATCAGTTTATCGTGGTGGTCGTTGTCGCCGTATAAAGGTTTCACGAATCCGATGAAATCGGTTGGAATCAATTTTGTTCCTTGATGGATTAATTGAAAGAAAGCGTGCTGTGAATTGGTTCCTGGTTCGCCCCAAATGATTGTTCCTGTTTGGTAATTCACCGGATTTCCATCCCTTCCAACGCTTTTTCCGTTGCTTTCCATGATTCCTTGCTGTAAATAAGGAGCCAGTTTTTGCAAATATTGCGTATAAGGAATCAAGGCTTCGCTTTCAGCACCAAAGAAATTATTGTACCAAATGCTCAATAAAGCCAAGATGACCGGAATATTTTGGTCAAATTTTTCTGTTTTGAAATGTTCGTCCATTTGGTTGGCGCCTTTCAATAATTTATCAAAATTATCAAAACCAACAGCCAAACTGATTGACAAACCAACGGCGCTCCAAAGCGAGAATCTTCCGCCAACCCAGTCCCACATTGGAAAAACATTATCAGGATTGATTCCGAATTCAGTTACTTTTTGAAGATTTGTAGAAACCGCTACGAAGTGTTTTGCAACGTCCTCTTGCTTGCTCCCGAAGTCTCGGGACAAAAACCATTTTCTAACGGTTTCAGAATTTGAAAGCGTTTCCTGCGTAGTGAATGTTTTTGAAACGATTACAAAAAGTGTCGTTTCTGGATTTAAGTTTTTTATTTTTTCTTGAACGTGGTCGCCATCAACATTTGAAATGAAGTGAACGTTCAATTGATTTTTATAGAATTGTAACGCTTCAACAGCCATCGCCGGACCTAAATCTGATCCGCCAATTCCGATGTTTACTACATCTGTAAATGCTTTTCCTGTAAAACCTTTTCTTTCTCCTGAGATAATTTCTTCAGAAAAAGCTTTTATTTTTTGCTTTACTTTATATACTTCTGGAATTACGTTTTCGCCGTCAACATTAACCACTGCATTTTCTGGAGCGCGCAGAGCCGTGTGCAAAACCGCACGATTTTCAGTTTCGTTGATGATATCGCCTTCGAAATAATTTGCGATAGCTTCCTTTAAACCCACTTCTTCTGCTAAGGACAAAAGCAAATCGATGGTTTCTTGCGTGATGATATTTTTAGAATAATCTACCAAGAAATCATTCCATTGCAAATTAAATTTTGAAGCTCTTGAAGGGTCTTCTGCGAACATTTCTTTCATTGAAACATATTGCATTTTTTCAAAATGTTCACGAAGTTTTTGCCAAGCGACTGTTCCTGACGGATTGGTTTTTCCTAAAGCCATGGTATTGTGTGTATTAATTTTTGAGTTTTGAAGACCCAAATTTATGGAAATTATGATTTAACTCTTAAATTTTATTGCTGCGATACTGTCAAGTTCTTTTTTCAAAGGCGTCATTTCAGCAATAAATCTAGCTTTATATTTGGCATCCATCGGGATGGAATTTGGCAGTTTTTGTTTCAAAGCATCGACTTGCACGCCATTTTTCCAAAAGCGATAACAAACATGCGGACCAGTCGCCAAGCCTGTGCTTCCCACTTTTCCAATCACATCGCCTTGCGAAACTCTTTGCCCTTGACGCACTAAAATTTTTGACATGTGAAGGTATTGCGTGGAATAAGTTCGGTCGTGTTTTACTTTTACGAAGTTTCCGTTTCCTGCGGTATAGCCTGTTTTTTCAACGGTTCCAGAAGCTGTGGTGATAATTGGAGTTCCGTGTGGCGCAGCATAATCAGTGCCATTATGCGCTTTGAAACGTTGCTGCACAGGATGAAATCTGCTTTTTGAAAACTTGGAAGAAATCCGGAATCCGAATTTTAATGGCGCTTTTAAGAACATCGTTTTGAGCACTTTTCCTTCTTCGTCATAATAATTTACCTTTCGGGAAGTCGTGTCTTGCTTGAATGGAAAGGCGTAGATTTTTTTTCCTTTGTATTCAAAAAAAGAAGCTTCTAAACTTTCGACTCCAGCGTAAATCGTGTCGTTTATGTATTTTTCATTAAAAGTAACTGCAAATTTATCGCCTTTTTGAATCTTGAAGAAATCGACAGAATAGGCATAAATATCAGCAAGATTTTGAGCTAAGGAAGCGTCAACCCCGGCATTAGCAAGCGTTTCTGAAAGTGAACCTTCTATTGCTGTTGCAATGGTTCTTTTCTTTATTGTAATTGGTTTTTTCTTATGATACGCGACTATTGAATCTCTTAAATCAATCACGTTATAATGAACATTGTCTTTTTGGTAGATAAAAACTTGAACGGAATTTGGCGCTTTTTTAGATTTTAAAATTGTGTAAGGCTTTCCCGCGCGGATATCCCTGAAGTCAAAAGAATCTCTTGCTTTTTCAGTAATATCATGAACTTTGTAATTTCCTAAATCGTGTTTTTCGATCAAAGTCCCAAACGTGTCGCCGCTTTTTACGGTATCGTTTACAACCAGATAATCATTTAGCGTAAATCCGAATTCAACAACAATTGGCTCTTTTACCTTAACTTCTTTCTTGGTTTCTTTGGCCACTTTTTCTTCTTCATCCTTGCAAGAAAACAAGGCAAAAAGAAAAAGCAGGCTTAAAATTTTGTATTTCAAATCGTATTCTTTAAATCTATTAGACGTTTTTTTCTTCACCCCAATTGGCTAATTCTTCTGGAGTCCATAATTCTGGGAAAAAAATTCTTCTTTGGTATTTTGGATGCATGTATTTTTTCCAATCGCTGCCGCCTGTCGCTTCGCCATCGCCTTTTCCGCTTCCCTCAATGTATTTTTTTGCCGTATTCAAATGTTGCATTACCCACGTGATATTTACGGTGTGGTCATAATGGCGCATCGCTTTTACTAATTCGGCATTTTTTTGATCTTCCCCAGGTAGTTCTTTGAATTTTTGCCAGACATTTATGGTGTTATACTCTTCCATATAACTCAAAAACTGCGGCTTATATTTTCTTTCAAACTCTTTTAACAGGTATGATTTTTCACCAGTGTGGTAATCTTTGCCAGCGGCTTGCCAATAAAGATGCTCTAAAGCGTGCTCGTAGGGCGTGTTTCGGTCAATAGTTGCACGAAATCTATAGTCAATTAAATTGATCAAATCAGTAGAACAAAATTCAATCAAACGGTATTGCGCGCTTTGAAATCCGCTTGCCGGCGTCAAAGTATTTCTGAATTTCATGTATTGCTCGATCTCCATTCCATCGCCCATGATGTCGAAAGAAGTGGTCAGCATATCAAAATAACGGCTGATTCGCATTAATTTTTCAGTGAAATAAGCCGTTTCAGGTTTTTCAGTATGGCAAAGCTGTTCCATTTCCCACAAAATCATCTTAAAAAGCAGTTCATTCACCTGATGATACATGATAAAAACCATTTCATCGGGCAAGACTGTTCGCTGTGTCTGCAGGTTTAGCAAGGCATCCGTCTGGATATAATCCCAATAGGTAATTGGTTTTGACCAAAGGAGACCTTCGAGGTGCGTTTCTGTTTTTTGATTTATTGCCTGAAATTTTTCTTCAAGCTTTTCGAGTTGATTTTTAATGCTGGGGGTAATGTCCATTATTTAGCTGCTATTTTTTTAAAAGGATATCTCAATCCTTTATATCCTTCCAAATCTGCTTTGAGTGACCCAACGGCCAAACTAGCTTTGATTCTTAACGGAACTTTATTGTCATCATCTGAAATCCAAACAGTTAAACTTTCTTCTTCCTTAAAAACACGGCCTGCCTGAACATAAGGTCGAAAAATCATTGAATTTACGTTTCCAAATTTAGTGGATAAAACTTCCCTACCCATAAATTTTAACTTAAACTTTGTCGTTTCGTCGTCGAAGAACATGTCGATGGAAATCGATTCGCCCACTTTAAGCTTGTCTATATTTGGGTGATTTCTCAAATAATAAAAAGCGGAGACGATGTCTTGAACATTTTCTGGAACCGAAATTGTCTTCTCTGTTTTATGTTTGTAATCCTTTACCAAAACCGTGTTTGAAGATTGGTTAAAAAAACCTTCCTGGTTTTTTTTATAGCCTCCTTCATCGATTTTACGAATAAATTGATAAGGCTGACCTGTTTTTTTATCGAAATAACTTTGATAATCGTCATTGACCTTGAAGAAAAATTTGGTCATTCCGGTTGTGTAGCCGTTCCCCACCACGTGGAAAACTTTTTTGTTGTTTTTTGTGGCTTCTTTTACCTCTAAAGTGGCGTAACCGGCATTTACAAGTCCATAATGAATACGAAATTTAAACCATTCGCCAACGTCAAATGCTTTTTCAGTCTGCGCCTGAAGGCTTACAGTTGCAAGTAATACTAGTATGATAATCTTTTTCATAAATTGATTTTAGTTCTTTGACAACTGAATATACAAAATTTATTCCAAATGTACCAAAACAAAAAAACCCAGTCAAAAATATGACTGAGTTTTTATGCTATTAACCAACCAAAAAACTATAAATTATGAAAATTTACATAAAAATCGAAGGAAACCACTCCCTCTCTTTTTGCGGGTGCAAAGGTATATATTAATTACATTATTGCAATGAAAAAATTTACTTTAACACTAAATTAGCAAAAAACAGTCTCTTAAAAGGTTGAATATTAAATTATTCTTATTTTTTTAATCAATCTTACAACGTTCCTCGTTTTTCTTGTTCCCTTTCAATCGATTCAAAAAGCGCCTTAAAGTTACCCGCTCCAAAACCTCTGGCTCCCATTCTCTGAATCACTTCAAAAAATAATGTCGGACGGTCTTCCACCGGTTTTGTAAAGATTTGTAATAGATAACCTTCTTCATCGGCATCGATCATGATTCCAAGTTTTTGAAGTTCGTTGATATCTTCCTTGAATTTATCCATGTGGTCTTTCAATCTTTCTGGAATAGCATCATAGTAAGCTTGCGGTGGCGTGCTTAAAAATTCTATTCCGCGCGATTTCATATCAGCAACTGTTGTCACGATATCATCAGTTGCCACAGCGATATGTTGCACTCCTTCATCCTCATAAAAATCTAAATATTCTTCAATCTGTGAACGTTTCTTACCGTTAGCAGGCTCATTAATTGGAAATTTAATTCTACCATTTCCGTTACTCATTACCTTAGACATCAATGCTGAATATTCTGTTGTAATTTGTTTATCATCAAATGAAAGAAAATTCACGAATCCCATCACGTCTTCAAACCATTTTACAGCTTCGTCCATTCTGTTCCAACCAGTGTTTCCAACCATGTGGTCGATAAATTTTAACCCAACAGGCTCAGGATTGTAATCTGATTTCCATTCTTTGTATCCCGGTAAAAAGATTCCGTTATAATTTTTACGTTCTACAAAAACAAAAACGGTTTCTCCATAGGCTCCATAAATACCCGCACGAACTACTTCGCCATTTTCATCTTTTTCAACTATGGGCTCAAAATAAGGTTTTGCACCGCGTTTTGTGGTTTCTTCAAAAGATTTGCGAGCGTCTTCAACCCAAAGCGCAATAACTTTAACGCCATCGCCGTGTTTTTTAACGTGCTCTCCAATTGGCGAATTACTATTCAAAGCGGTCGTCAAAACTAATCGGATTTTGTCTTGTTTCAAAACATACGATGCGCGGTCACGAACTCCAGTTTCCAATCCTGAATACGCCAAGGATTGAAATCCAAAAGCAGTTTTATAAAAATGTGCCGCTTGTTTTGCATTTCCTACGTAAAATTCTACGTAGTCAGTTCCTAAAAGAGGCAAGAAATCTTGTGCTCCTTCAAATATTTTTTCTAATCCGTATTCTACTGATTTAAATTCTTTGCTCATAATTTTAAATATTTTAGCGAATTATTTAATTAGCGAATTAGCGCTCAAATTGCTGTCGCAGATTTGTTAATTAAATAATCCGTCAATTTCTTTTAGTTGTACTTACTATTTTGTTTAAAATTTTTAATATTCCACTTAATTTCAAAATCAAATGGTCGGGATTTTGGTAATTTTCCAAGCTTTTGCATAGAAACAACCAATACTCTGTTTCATCAGCAGAATACTGAACAATTAAAACTGCAAACTCGAAAGTCTCTCTCAAAATTGGATTATTCTGATATTTTACACTTGTGGTAAAATCCATAATTTGGCATATAAAATTTATAAAAAAGGCTAATATCTGCGGAATTTCTTGACTCCAATATTCACGCTAATTGGCTAATTAACTAATTCTCTAATCGAATTAATTACTCAACCCACGATTTATAATATTGACCATCGTCCAATCCCATGGCTTCTTCCGTGACCATCAACGGACGGAAAGTATCCACCATCACTGCTAATTCTTGCGTTTCAGTGTGACCAATGCTTCTTTCCATTGCGCCAGGTGCTGGGCCGTGTGGAATTCCTTTTGGATGCAAGGTGATGTGACCTTGCTCGATGTTATTTCTTGACATAAAATCGCCGTCAACATAATACAAAACTTCATCGCTATCAATGTTGCTGTGGTTGTATGGTGCCGGAATTGACTTTGGATGATAATCATAAAGCCTTGGACAGAAAGAACATACGACGAAAGTCGAAGTTTCAAAAGTTTGGTGAACTGGTGGCGGCTGATGAACACGACCTGTTATCGGTTCAAAATTGTGAATTGAAAATCCGTAAGGAAAATTATATCCGTCCCAACCCACAACGTCAAAAGGATGCGTGGCATAAACCACTTCATGAAGCATTCCTTCTTTTTTGATTTTTATTGTAAAATCACCTTTCTCGTCAAAAGTTTCTAATTCCGAAGGCAATTTAAAATCACGCTCGCAAAACGGAGAATGCTCTAAATGCTGGCCTGATTCGTTTTTATAACGCTTTGGAGTATAAAACGGAGCAAAAGATTCTACGTAGAAAAGCCGATTGTCTTCTGTATCGAAGTCGATTTGATAGATAATCCCTCTTGGAATAATCAAATAATCGCCATACTCAAAAGGAATATTTCCCATCATCGTGCGAAGCGTTCCTGTTCCTTTGTGAATGAAAATCATTTCATCGGCGTCGGCATTTTTATAGAAATAATCACGCAAAGATTTTTGCGGCGCTGCCAATCCGATGGTGCAATCTTTGTTGACCAATAGTGCTTTTCGGCTGTCTAAAAAATCAGCTTCTGGTTTTAATTCAAAACCTTTTAGCAATAGTGATTTGATATTTTTTCCGATGGCTATTTTCGGTTCAACAGAATACGAAGCTTTGATTTCCTTAACCTGAGTCGGCCTGTGAACGTGGTAAAGCAATGAAGAATGTCCGTGGAAACCTTCTGTACCAAAAAGCTGTTCGTAGTACAAACCTCCGTCTGGTTTTTCAAACTGCGTATGTCTTTTTTGAGGAAATTCCCCCAATTTATGATATAGTGGCATATTTTTTTAATTAGATAATTTTGAAAATTAGATAATTAGAAAATGTGTATTCATGGTTAGATAATTAGCTTATTTTCTAATTGACTAATTATCTAATTTGAAATTCATTCTGGGTTTCTTTTGATGAGAAACTTTAAGTGCGCTAATAAATCTTTCCAACTTGCATTCATAGTCACAAATATCGTAAAAATTAATTTTTTTGGTGGTATTATTATGAAATATTTATTTAAATGAAAAAGGCGCTAACAATTTAATTATTAGCGCCTTTTTAGTATTTTAAGAAAATCTATGCTTCCTTATTTAATTTTGATCTGTTTTTGCCGTAAATAAAATATATCGACACCCCAATAGCCATCCAGACTATAAGTCTTAACCAGCTTTCTGAAGGCAAAGAATACATTAGGTAGAAACAAACTGCAATTCCGGCGATTGGCACAAAAGGAACCAATGGCACTTTAAAAGAACGTACTGCGTCTGGCATCTTTTTACGCATGATTAGAATTCCAAGACATACTAATGAAAATGCGAATAAAGTTCCGATAGATACCATGTGTCCTAAATCTTTGATCGGCACAAAACCAGCAAAAATACTTACAAAAACCATAAAGAAAATATTCGTTTTCCAAGGCGTTCTGAACTTTTTGTGGATGTCTCCGAAGAATCTTGGCAAAAGCCCGTCGTTACTCATGGAGTAGAAAACACGGCTCTGTCCCATTAACATTACTAGAATTACAGAAGTATATCCTGCCAAAATCGCAACGATAAGTCCGGTTTGTAAAAATGTATATCCGGTTACGGCAAAAGCTGTTGCCGCAGGAGATGCGTCGTTTTTAAACGCAGTATAAGGAAGAAGCCCTGTCATCACATAAGAAAACAAAACATACAAAATAGTACAAATTACTAAAGATCCAAGAATACCAATCGGCATTCCTTTTTGCGGATTTTTTGCTTCTTGCGCTGCAGTTGAAACCGCGTCAAAACCAATGAAAGCAAAAAACACAAGACCAGCACCAGCAGCAATTCCTGAAACACCTCCAAATTCACCTACTTTTTTACCAGTAGCGGCATCAATGTGTTCTGGAACATATTCTGGAATGTAAGGAACGTGAAAATCAGGATTGATATATTGCCATCCTAAAACGATGAAAATGATTACTACAATCAATTTCATGATTACCAAAATATTGTTCACAAATGCTGATTCTTTCGTACCTCTAATCAATAACAGCGATAATAAGCATACAATAAAGATGGCCGGCAAGTTAATCAAGCCACCTTCTGCAGGTGCGCTTGAAAATTCTGGCGGTATGGACATTCCAAATTGTGCCAATAATTTATTTAAGTAAGAACCCCAGCTTACGCCAACGGTTGCAGCGCCTAAGGCATATTCTAAAACCAAATCCCAGCCGATAATCCAAGCTACAAATTCTCCCATAGTGGCATAAGAATAAGTGTAAGCGCTTCCTGCTACTGGAATCATTGATGCAAATTCAGCGTAGCACAAGCCAGCAAATCCACAACCAACGGCTGCTAAAACAAATGATAAAGTTACGGCCGGACCAGCGTGATCTGCCGCTGCGATTCCAGTTAATGAAAATAATCCAGCTCCAATGATAGCTCCGATTCCCAATGCTACTAACGCTCTGGACGACAAGGTTCTTTTCAAGCCTTTTTCATCGTCTGACGCTTCGTTCATCAAGATCGCTAACGATTTTCTTCTCCAAATTGACATAAATTGCTTCTTTAATAGTTTTATGGAGCCAAATATAGTTTTTTTAAAGAATAATTAACAGAAAAATTTCATGTTTAATACTTTCAAAAAATCTAAAACCAAAAACCGATGCTGAACCAAGTATAGTGATCTCGGGTTTCAGGCGACCAAGAATGTTTCAATTCCACAGGACCGATTATTGTCTCCAAACCATAGCCAAAAGCATATCCTGAATAATTCGGACGCTCGTACCATTCATCAGAATCGAATAATTTTGCCCCTATATTAGCATAATTAGCCGCAAAATTGACATGGTTTTTTCTAAAGATTTCATAATCTACAGTTGCCGTTCCCTTTATAAAACTATTGCCTGAAAGACTCACAAAATCATAGCCATAAAACTGCTTAAAATTGTTAATCATATTGAAACCATAGCCGCCCATTACAAAGTCAAAAAATTTGATGGTTTGCTCTCCGACAGTAAATCCTGCTTCGGTTTCGAGCTTAACGGTTAGCTTATTAAAGAACGTTTTAGCATAGCCAAGTTCTCCTTTTAAAATAGAAAACCGTTCAAAATTATTGGTATAATCTGAAGAATAAAGCAACGTCTGAACATCGCCACAGAAAAGGATGCCGTTTTTTGGAAAGTATTTTTTATCGTAAGAATCATATTTCAGATAAGCGAAAGTACTTACATAATCGCTATTTTCTAAAACCGGATTCGTGTTTTCTAAAGTGCTTGTTTTGATTTTCAAATGCTTGTATTCTATGCCACCGCCAATCAAGAATTTTTGGGCAAAAATCGTCTGGAAATAAATCTGGTTCGAGAAATCAGTGTAATCTATATTGATAGAATTTAATCCGAATAAATTCAATAAATCACCATCGCTGAAATCGGTCAGCACATTTCTATTGAAAGAATTAAAGCGTGATTTTATGCCATAACTCCAGTAAAAACCATTATCGACATAATAATCAAGGTAATATCTGAAGTTATCTCCAAGTCCGATATCCGCAGAAATAATATCATTTTTAAAGAAGATTTTCTTCTGCGTAGCATTCAGCAAAACCGCACTTTTATACAATCCGTCATAATGAAGTCCGAATTTCAAATAAGTCTTTGTAGGATTTTCTATAAGATTCATTTGCAAAACATCGTCGCTTCCAGATTTTTCAAAAGAATAACCGATGCTGCTGAAATTTTGTGTAGCGCTCAGCGTATTTATGCCTCGGTCTAAATCATCATAACTGATTTTTGTTCCAGCACGGAAGCCCATTTTTCCAACGACATAAGACCTCGTGTAATTTGCCAAAGGCGAAATCTTTATCTCGCTGATCTGCAAGCTGTCCTTAATGCAATGAACGCCTGCTTTTGTATTAGATTTGTATTTACTCCCAAATTTCTCCAATTTTTCAATGACTTCTCGCGCTGCAATTTCGCCTCTTTTGATAATTTCATCGCCCTGATCAAAAGAAATTACGTTGAAACCGTCAATATTTGGCTTGATATAAATATCGGTCGCATTGATATTTCGTGGCATTTTCTGGATCATCTGCATATTGGTAATCTGCACCAAAATTTTTGTAGCATCACTCAAGCCTTTTCGGTCTTTAAAACCATCTTGAACATCAACGCCAATGATGATATCAGCACCCATATTTTTAACTTCTTGAATCGGATAATTGTTCACGACGCCACCGTCAATAAGCAGTTTTCCGTCAATTTCCACCGGCATATACAACGAAGGAAACGCCGCACTTGCAATGATTGCCTGCGGCAGAGAACCTTTGTTCAGCAAAACCTGCTGGCCGGTTTCAATGTCTGTTGCGATGCACAAAAACGGAATAGGTAATTTGCTAAAATCTTTGATATGCCTAACGTTATGCGTCAATTTGCTGATCAAATTGAAGTTGTAAAGTCCTTTTGAGAGTGCTCTCGGAATACCGATTCGCATCTTGTCAAATGGCAAAGTTAGCGCATAAAGCTCATCATTTCTTTTTTCGTAAAAATTCTTGGAAGACCTCGGAATATAATCCTGAATCAAAGCGTCATAATCTGTCGTTTTGAAAATGGAATCAATCTGGTGCGCATTATATCCGGTCGCATAAAGTCCGCCGATGATCGCGCCCATGCTGGTTCCGCCAATGTAAGAAACCTCGATTCCCTGTTCTTCTAAAACTCTTAAAACACCAATATGAGCCAATCCTTTTGCACCGCCGCCACTCAAAACCAAGCCAATTTTAGGCTTTTTCTGCTCTTGCGAA
>Ga0247817_10000411_pt1 | contig 24506 bp, 35 predicted proteins | sample UWRJL212509R1_FD_178010 | JGI IMG/M metagenome (GOLD analysis project Ga0247817, IMG submission 178010) | Plant litter microbial communities from Arlington Agricultural Research Station in Wisconsin, United States - UWRJ-L212-509R-1 | ecosystem: Environmental > Terrestrial > Plant litter >...
CAGCCGCTTGTGTGCAGTGATCGGCGCCCAACCTGGATTCCAGGGCACTGGCGACTCGTATCGCATAAGCCAAGCGCAAACCCACTCGGCTCGCTCTTGAAGTTCTTCAAACATCGCGTCCGCTTCAATTTCGGGGATGATGTCCTCGCAGTTTACTGCGAGTAGGCGACGATCGCTACCGTCAAGACCTGAAGAGTTAGCTAGAGCGATTGGGTATAGATCGTTGGAAGTGATATACCCGTTCATGAAATTCCGCTGCTGCTTCTGCTTGGAACCCTTGATATTGACCTGTCGTACGCCTTGAGCACGATCACGAAGATCTGAAAGGTTGAATGGGACGTAACTATGATTCTTCTTGAGCAGCTCGTACACTTCCGAGGTAGATTTACTCTTGGCCTCGTTCAACTCATAGAAGAGACATCCGTCCATCCAGTCTTCGTACTGACTGACATACTGCGGAACTGTAAGTTCCTGAACACGCTTGCCCCCTAACAGGGCTGACATAACTCGGCGGAAGTAAGACTTCCCGGTGCCGTTGTTCTCACTAACGAAAATCGGTATCCAGCCTAGCTTCGTAGTCGGATTGGTGACTGCTTGACTGAAGTAGTGCGCCAGTGCGTCTCTCAAAAGACGACCCTCAGTCTTGGGATTAGGTTGTCCGTCGATCTTGTCAGGTTCAACAATCTCACCCTGACTGACGCGGTCCAGATGCTGGATGAAGTACTTCGCCTTTTCAGCGATCTCTTCGTCGGAAATTGACGGGTCGGCTGCGATACGCTTACCTTCAGCATACTTCTCGGACGGATACCATTCGTTAAGTAGTAACTTCCCGTTAGGTGTTCGAATAAATGTGTCGTAGCCTGGGAGGAAATCCAGATCGATCGCCTTATTAGACTCCAAGGAGTTCAAGAACTTGGCGCTCGCAGAACCTGTCTTGTCGCCGTATCGAGCGTAAGTACGATCGAAGGCAGTAGGCGAAAGGATAACCTGTCGGTCTTCCAAGCTGAAGAAGCGGTCTTCCTGGGAAACGTACACCCATTCACGACTCACACGAGAGAAGCTGTCAACCTCTTCCGCTCGTTCCAGCTCTACAGCCGGGTCTACTCCACAGCCTTCTTCCCAATCACCCAAGTCCCAGCCGGGTGATACTGCTAGAGCATCCACCCGTACGATACGTACTTCACGAGGCGTATTGGTCAGCTTCTCAATGGCGAGCTGAAGCTTGCGCGCTGCTTCCTTGCCGGGTTCATCGTTGTCGGGCCAGATGACTATTTCACAGTCATCCCAGTATGTTCCGTCGGGCAGCCAGATCTCGTCGGCACCCTTGACCCCGGAATAACCAAGGACCTTCCAGCGGTGGCCGAAGATCTCCTGGGCTTTGTCCTTGGCTTTTTCACCTTCAACGAAGAGAACACGGACCGTAGGACCGTCAGGAAGCTGCTCAAGTCCGTACGGAGGGACGAGCTTCTTCTGCCAGGACTTCTTACACCAGCCGCTTTCAGCGCGATAGGTGAGAGTGTAGACTTCCTTGTTGGTATTGCGAGAATCAACGCGGTACTTCCAACCGAGGAGACTGCCGTCGGTGTCCAGGTACTTCCAGTAAGACTTGATTATCCCGCGATCTTTGCGAAGTGCGTCAGCCTCTAGAACAAATTCCCACTCCTGGGCGTCTTCAGGGATCGGGAATACTAGAGGATCACCTTCGCTATCACTCAACGCCTTCTTGGCATCGGCTTTTACTAGATACTTCTCTTTGACGAGAAAATCAACTGCCTGAGCGACACTGCACTTCATAGTTTCGCTGACGAAACCTACCAAGCCGTGACGTGAATCGTTAGCGGCCCAATCGCCCCAATTACCGTTCTGAAGATTGTAGTCAAAACTCCCGCCAGCGCCCCCATCAATAGAGGCAAGCTTGAAGCGGTTGGAGTCTATACGACCCTCAGGGCGTAAACGGGTGAGAACTTCTTCGGTCTTCTTGCGGTTTTCGCAAAAGAACTTGTTGATTCCTGGTACGTCTAGTGAGGATTTCAAATTTTCGGCGAACAGAATCTCAGCCATGGATCCTCCGGCTTCATAGGGTCGGTGTAGTTGTAGCTTCTCGGGTATAGCCCAACCAGCGCCGGGGGACAAGTTAAACCTAAGCGATTGTATTTGCTGCTTTACCCTAGAGCCCTTTGCAGGCACAAGGGCCTAAGTGGCACAATGCCCTAGCGCCAAAGGAAACGCTGATGTTAAACGTGGTAAAGAATGTCCCTCGCCCGCAGGTGACTACGAAGAGTCACTCTACGGCGACGAAGTACCCCTTCCCCGGTATGGCCGTGGACGACTCCTTCTTCGTACCCAAATCGCAGATGTTTGAAGGTGAGACTCCTGAGAAGTTCCGCTCGCGCATTCGCAAAGCGGCGGCGAACTACGCTCGTCGTCAAGAAGGTGAACGTCCCGGCTACACTGTCGAGCTGATGACTGCCCGCGATGACGGCAGCAACTCCGAAGTGGTCTACGACGAAGGCGACGTCGGCGTATGGCGCGATAAATAAGTCGTACACTCGGGAGAATAGACTATGTCGTGGGCAGTAATATGGCAGATGAATGATCCCTATCTAGGGAATGAAAAGGTAATCGCCCATCCAGAGGTGATCGATTCCACAGATACACGAGAGCAGGCCATGACGGAAGGGCGTCAGACTCTACTGGAATTGGCTGAAGAAGGTTACGGCGACCAGTTCAAAGTCGTAGCTGTGGTGGAAATGAGAGAAGATATGGTTGATCCCCTGAGGGAACTGCCGATTATCCCAGCTGGCGATCTCATCTTTGTCTCAGTAGAAAATCAGCCTTTCTGGCGCTCGCAACCGTGGTGGAACAACTAGCGGTTGCCTCCTGAACTATCTCCTGTTAGAGTCGACTACTCAGCTCTAACAGGAGATTCCGGTGATAGATTCTCGTACCGTTCAGACATTTCTGACTCGAAAAGGTTCCTATACCGGAAAGATTGACGGGCTGTTGGGGGTCCAGAGCTACACTTCAATGAGGATCTGTCTCAAGAACTCTGGAGTCGATGCGTCCACTTGGACCCCTCAACGAATTCGCATCGCTGTTGAACAGTTGATGATGACTTCTGCCAATATTGAAGTCGGAAAGATCGATGGGATCGCTGGTCCTCGCTATGACTACGGTCTAGAGCTGTATCAAAACTACTTGCGAGACATAGACCCTTCAGAACCTGCTATTTCTCACCAGCCGCCCATCTGGCCTCGTCAGAAAGACATCCAGAAGTTCTATGGATCTCCTGGAGAAAACCAAGTTCTTCTAGTCACGCCCTATCCTCTATATCTGGACTGGGAACTCAGTACTAAAATTCAGAGGTTTTCTATCCATGAAAAGTGCCATGACAGTGCAAAGCGAGTCATGGAGCGTGTAGCGGACTACTACGGGCTGGAACGGATCCATGAATTAGGGCTGGATCAATTCGGCGGCTGTCTCAACGTTCGTAAGATGCGTGGTGGTTCCGCCATGTCTATGCACTCGTGGGGAATCGCAATTGACTGGGATGCTAATCGCAATACTCTACGTATGAACAGCTCGCAGGCATCTCTTGCGAAGGCCCCGTCAGCAAAGTTCCTAGACCTGTGGGAAGAAGAGGGTTGGATCTCTCTAGGTCGTGAACGTAACTTCGACTGGATGCACGTTCAGGCGGCACGACTCTAATGCAGAAGCTCCGTTCGTATATCGTCGCAGAACTCTGGAAAAACGAAGACGGCTCGATCGGCTATCAGATGAAGTCAGAGCTGGGGGAGTGGGATCAGACGGAAGCCCTCGATCTCCTGTACGACGTGACCGACGACATGTCCGCCAAGGCCATAGGAGAGAAATCTTTAGTGGCCGTGAGACTCCACGAGTCTGGAACTGTAGACACCCGCTGGGACCGAGAGTGGGACTTTTCGGAGTTGCCTCTCTACATAGCCATGCGAAAAAATCTACGAGGCGCTCTAGACACTATTGTCTATGGTTCTCCCCGCAAGACCGGTAAGTGGATCACTTTCTGGTGGACCATGAGCTGGATCGTCCACAAATCTGCGGACCACTTTAAGAGCCGTACCAACGCGGCCCCGGTGCCAAGCGGTGCCACTACCGGCCAGCTAAACGACACGCTCTCAGACCCTTCTGAGGGTGCCCGAAACAGTTCCGCAGGGCGTAAAAGCAACGTGGTGCCCTTGCGCCCGCTCAAATAAGGCGAATAAATATGTTAAGAATTGATTATCCAGAAGGGGTCATCGAGAAAGTTCGATTGATCGAGCAGGTTGCTAAGACCTACGGCACAGGTCGCCACGATGCAGCCTTAGATATCTGTGGTTTGACTTTTAATTACTTGCGACTAGTAGGAACTCGTAATAAACAGCCTAGTAATCGCACTCTGATGAATCTCGGCTATGAAGTTTTTCTCAAGGATGTGGCTACAGGTGAGATCATCCCCGTACCCATGGAGGTCTTATGCGACTGGAATACTCAGAACCCAAGAATGAATCCGACTTCTATCAGAATCTCAAAAGACGCACTGAGGGAGAAGCTTTCTATGAACGAATTGAACCCTCCAACGAAAGTGGTTTCCCCGATATTCACTTCGTCTGGCGAGATAATGTCCCATCCAGCGGAATAGCTGAGGGAACGATTGAGCTGAAGTACGAAAGACGTAAGTCTCTAGATCTTAAGACTCTAGTTAACGGAAACCAAAAGAGTGCTCTCATAGAATACTATCAGGCTGGTGGCAGGAGAAGGTATGCGCTATGTTACCATGCAAGGCTAGTGTACATCTGGAACACCCAGGATTTCTACAACACAATCCTCGGGAAACCGAAGTTCACTGACTTCATAAGTTTTGATCATCAGAAGCTAGTTCTGTGGTTACTATCGCATACTTAGGAGAACAAGGTGAAGAAGTTTGACGCAATGGCCTCAGCCAAGGTCTTCTCAGGTAAACCGGAGCAGACAGAGATCAACTTAGGTCTCATCAAGTATCCGGCACTAGTTTCTATCAAGTACGACGGCTGGCGCATGTTTGATGTCGGTGGCGAAGTACGGTGTCGATCATTAAAGCCGCCCAAGAACACCTTCACTCAACGCATGATGAAGGAACTCTATTCGGCCACACGAGGCTACGGCCTGATCGGCCTGGATGGTGAAGCAATTCGTGGCCCGATCATGGACATGAACGCCATGCAGAATTCCAGCAGTATGTTCAACAGCTACGATGTCGAGGACGATTTCACTTATCTGGTGTTTGACGCCTACGGTAATGCGGATCAACCTTTTGAAAGGAGACTAGCTCATGTCCAAGAAACCGTGGAGCGTTTGCGGTCTAACTTCCCTTGGGTTCAGTTTGTGGATCACCTTCCTATTCACGATAGGGATGCTCTTCTGGCTCATCTTTCTGAGATAGAAGCCCTTGGAGGAGAAGGCGTCATGGGTCGCAGTTACGACGGACCCTACAAGTTCGGCCGCTCCACCATGAAGGAAGGATTCCTCTGGGCGCTGAAGCCCTACGCCGATGACGAGGCCGAGATCATCGGCTTTGCGGACGAGCTGGAGAATCAGAATGAGCAGACGATCGACGAGCGCGGATACAGTAAGCGATCTGGCCACCAGGATAACTTGGTTCCTAAGGGAAGACTGGGTAAGTTTATCTGCCGATCGCCTAAGTTCCCTGAGACATTCTCCATCGGTGCCGGAATTGGACTTACGCACGAACTCCGTCAGCGAGTCTGGGACAATCAGCATCTATACCTTGGACGGCATATTACATACAAGTATCAAGCCGTCGGAGTGAAGGAACGGCCACGCCAGCCGAAGTTCATGGGCTTCCGGGCCGAGGAGGATATGGCGCTGATGACGGAGGATCGGTCGTGAAGGTCTCCATTTCAGTGGACATTCCACAGATCCGCAAAGAGTATGACCGATGTCTGAGTCTTTCAAGAAACCCTGAGAAAGCTCCAGAGCTCTACGGTCTAACCGGACCCGGTGAGGTCGGTGGTTACTACAGAGCCAGAGCTGAGGGAATCGGCTGGGTTTTAGACCAGATCTCTACATCGGGGAGAGGTTCATGATACGCGACCATAGAGGTCAGATCCCCAATTACGTCATCACAGACGACAAAGTCGTCCACCAGTGGACGGGACTCTCTGTAGATCTACCCAACCGATACGACAGGCGTAGAGTACGCCTAGCGATTAGCAAGCTCAAGAAATTAGTTGAAGGAACAAGTGATGCCCATCAGCATAAATGAAACGAAGACCTTTTGTGTGAAGTATGTCGTCAAGGGCGGCTTTCAGCCTGAAATGAAGCATGTAGACGCCCTAGGTCGTACTGATGCCGGCGACATGGTTCGGGCAGAGTTTCCAGGTTGTGAGATTCTAGACTGCTGGCAGACGCCTAAGACTCTGGGAGGCTTTCGTCTGACATGAGAATCTGCAACTTCCAGGGCGCTGTCCCTATCGGCGCACCCAAGGACTGGATCCCAGAGCTGGATGGTCCCTGCGGAGTTATATATGTCCAGCCTCATCTAGATGTCCAAACGGGACTGACGTGTCTCTACTCGGTCTATAAGCCGACTCCTGAAGACCTGGAGGCGCTAAATGCAGGTGGATGTCTACGACTAGGAGTAGTGACCCAGAAACACCCGGTTATCAACATGGTTATTTTATTCAAGGAACGTTGCGACTCAATTGGGGTAGTACCGCTTGAAGATCTCGGAGGTCCAGAATGAATCGGAACCCGAAAGAGTTCTGCATCAACTGCGGACATCGCTACGGATTCGCTGACGAAGAGTGTAATAACTGCGGTTTTGAACCGATTGGAATACACTCGGATGCTCAGGAAGCGGCCGAGAAAGAATGGGAAGCACAGCAGGACGCTGATGACGGCGGCTAGACTAATCGGAGCTTGGCAGTTGATTACGCGGCGCGTATAGTGGCCTTACCAACACAAGGTAGGAGTCTCCCCAATGCTTAAGTTTGAAGAACTCGTCGGCCAGGAAGCAACTTTCAGGTTTCCCGGAGAAGAACCCGTTGCAGACCGGATGTGGGCTACTGATCGGATGAACAACGCTCTTGACGATGAAGACATTGATCGGGCAAATGTAAAATGGATTCAAACCGACATGCTCCATGCTCTTCAATTCATCATAGCGATGAAGATGAAGGTCGAGGATCTCGAATACCTTCGTGCAAATACCGAGCCGCTAGCTAGACCACTGATTATCGTCAACATGGAAGACGGTAGCGGAGACGTCATGGTCGACGGATACAAGCGTTACGTCGTGCTGGACGCGCTGAATATGCCCATCGCCCCGATTTGGTATGTGACCGAACAATGGGCACGTAACTTCGAGATCGAGAACCCTCCAGCGGTGGAAATCCAGCCCGATCTGGTCGGTAGAGCTTCGGACCCAGCGTGATGAAAGACGGATACTATCGCTTCACTAGCGAACGAGCTAGCTTCAAGATGATCGCGCAGCTTTCTGGTGGGCGATGGTATCTGATTAATCAAGTGGGTCCGGTCACGATGATAGAGATCAACAGCCGTGGCTGGACCCTGGATTCTAAGGTCGGAAAGATGAAGATATGATCCGGACTAGTTTTATTATCTCAGCCCTTGCAGTTGGACTACTGTGGCACTATCCTACAAGTGCGCAGGAAAGGACGACGCTTCGTAGGGAATGTACCGCCAGTCGGTGTGTCTACTACGAGGGTTCTCGTCGTGTCTTCTCTGAGGAGCGCGAACACAACACTGAGCGTACCATTATTCGGGATTCCCGAGGTACGATTCGGGCCAAGGTAAGGGAAAGAGACAATGGAACTGTCGAAGTTACGAGAACTCGTCCAGGATGGTAAAATATTTTCATGCACCTTTGTCAAACGAGGGGACGGCCAGTTACGCCACATGGTCGCGCGAACCGGCGTCCATAAGAATGCTGCCGATAGCGAACGGAATTGGGACCCCGACGATAAGGGCCTCCTCTGTGTCTACGACATGCAGAAACGAGGCTACCGTCATATCCCCATAGAAGGGATTCAGGTAATCACGGTGAGGAAGCAGACTATGAGGGTCCAGGGAGAACCGATGTGAGTGTCGTGTTTAAGATTATCGGGAGCGTGGCGTTTACTGCGTTTGTCGTAATGTTCGGTTCGATGGGTGTGGATTCGTATCGCATATGGAATCCGGATGGTCCACTTTCAGTGGGTGTGATAGCATACCTAGCTTTCCTAGGTGCTTCTCTTCTGGGAATGCTTGCCTTCATATGGACCACATGGGATTAAAAACGGAATTTGCTCTTTGAGCAGCCGTGCCCTATATAAAGGGTGCGGGTTGCCACGGCCCGTTCTACTGCTTGCCCCGGTAGGAAGCCCGTCTCACCTTCGGGAGAGGCGGGCTTTCTTACAACAGGAGGAATTTAGATGGATGAGTATCGGAAGATTGAGGGTAGAGGTACGATGGATTCGTACCGGACCCAACATGGCAGCATGTCTAAGACCCTTTACGGGGACAAGCGTCAGAAGGTTGAAGTCCACCGTATTCTGGAACTCCCTTCCGATTTACTTGAAGCCGCCAAATATCTGACTGATCTTTATGATAAGTATCCGAAGGCAAAGCTCGTCCACTACTGCATAGACTATGACAGCTACGAGGACGCCATCCGCACGGTGGAACCGGAAACCGATGAGGAATTCGGTGACCGCATCGCGAATGAGAAACTCTGGCTGGTGAACAAACAGAAGTACCAGAGTCAAGCTGAGGCGCGTGAGCAGGCGCTGAAAGAGATTGAGAAAATCAAAAGGAAACACGACCTGTGAAACTGCCCAAGGTATCTATTCGCACTGAGAACTATCTCGCCCAGCTCCATGCAGCGGGTCAGATGGAACGGGACTATTATCAGCAGCTCAAGGATAACGGCTGGGTCTGGGACGGACTTCAGTACACTCACCCGGATGCTCCGGGCGTCTCAATTATGCCAGGATAGGACTAGCATGACATCCGCAGCAGAAATACTCAAGAAGACTGATCGGGAGCTATTCCCGAAGGTAGAAGATATTCACGCGACGTTCCGCAAGCTAGCGGCGATCTGGCATCCCGATCGCAACCGTGATCCTCTGGCCGGGCAGGCGTTCGCACACATCAGTGAGCAGAAGGTGAAGGCTGAGGGGCGTGGTACGCGTCCAACTGTGGATTTCCCGCGTGCTAACGGTATGTTTCTCAGAATGGAGTATCTCCGACAGACAGATGCTAATGGGGTCAAGGTCTACTCCGGGCAAACTCGTATCGCCTATTTTGTACCGGATGCGTTGAAGCGTCAAGCTCACTCTGCGACAGTCCACAAATGGCGATACCTGAACGATAGCATGAAGAAAGAGATGGAGAGATTCCTGCCCGAGCGTGTTCGGCTTGAAACTTCTAATGATGGAAATCTCTTCATCTTCCCACGCAACGCTGACCAGATTCTCATGAGTGATCTCATCGCTCTGGACAAGGTTCCGCCGGATCACGTCACCTGGATGATCTCCAGACTGGTGAACATCTGCTGCTATCTGGAATGGGCGGGCGTATCGCACTGTGGTATCTCACCTGAGAACCTTCTGGTGTCGCTTGACCAGCACACGATTGCACTGGCTGGTCCACCGCTGTTCTTGACCAAGTTCGGTGAGAGGCCTAACTCCGTACCGCAACGCACCCTCAACGCGAATCAGTGGCTGAAGGAAAAGTCCACGAAAGCTGGTCCGCGTATTGATCTCGCACTTGTGCGAGAAACGGCATTTGACCTTCTGGGTGAGCGGAGCGCTGGACGCTTGCGCGGGAACCCAGACATCAAGCCGAGCATTATTAACTGGATTCTCACACCTCCGGGAAAGACAGCGGTTGCTGACTACCAGAGTTGGGAGATTGCAAGGGGCGATCGTAGGTTCGCTCATTATGGTAAGTCCGTCCGGGATATCTACGACCGGATATAGATAAAGGAATGATACTATGGGCGGTGGCTCTTGGGACTCTAGTGCTTGGTCCGGCTATTCGAAAGCACATACTGTCGGCAAGTCGCGTGCAGCTATCTTCACTTCGCGCGGCATAGCTGACGAACTCAATCCGTTGAAATTCACCAACGGCATTCGTGAATCGGTCGACAGTGCTGACAATCCGAACTCGACCCCTGTTATGATCTTCACCGACGTTACTGGCTCGATGGGAGAACTGGCTGAAATCGTGGTGAAGAACCTCGATGTCGTCTGTCAGTCGCTTCTCGATCGCAAGCCGGTGCCTGACGTCCACCTCATGACGGGTGCTATCGGCGACGCATACTATGATCGGGCGCCATTCCAGGCCACGCAGTTTGAAGCGGATATCCGCATTGCCGAACAGACGCAGAAGATCTACCTTGAAGGCGGTGGCGGCGGTAACGCTGGTGAATCGTATGCTATCGCGTGGCTGTTCGCCGGCATGATGACAACCAACGACAGCTTCTCCAAGCGAGGCAAGAAGGGTTATCTCTTCACCGTCGGTGACGAACCTGTCCTGGGCGTCACGGATGATGCGGGTGTTACCAAGGATCAGGCGAAGCAATTCCTCGGTCTGAATATCGAACGCGATCTGTCGGCGGCCGAATGTCTCGAGATGGCACGACGCGAATACAACGTGTATCACGTCGTCGTCAGCCGGTCCAGTCACTATCGTCCGGGTGTTGAGCGTACCTTCGGCAAGATAATGCCCGACAATCTGATCTGGCTCCAGGACGTCTCGGCTCTTAACGAAACGATCGTCTCGGTGATCGAGGTCAACGAAGGCAAGGACAAGGCGGCGGTCGCAGCCAGCTGGAGTGGCGACAAGTCGGTCGCCATTATGGATGCGATGCGTGACATTGTTCCAGGCGGAGGCGGTCAGTCGGCCGTGGTAGCACTTTAATCAACCCGACGGGGAGGCGCAAGTCTCCCCGTTTCTTTATCTGGGGAAGTGAAATGAGAGTAGCACAGGCAGTAATCGGTTCTCAGTATGGGGACGAAGGTAAGGGTCTTGTGGTGGACTATCTCACCGCGATGAAAGGCGGCGTTGATGTCACCGTAGTACGAGTGAACGGTGGCTGTCAGGCTGCCCACACGGTCGTCACCCCTGAGGGTGTGCGACATGTCTTCCGTCACTTCGGCTCAGGTACGCTGGCCGGAGCCAGTACCCATCTGTCCAAGCACATGATCTGTAACCCGATTATGTTCAACAAGGAGTGGGATGACCTGATCTCCAAGGGTGCTGAGCTAATCGTCAGCGTAGACCCGACTGCTACAGTGACGACGCCGTATGAGATGCTCATCAACCAAGCCGTTGAGGCAAAGCGTGGAGACGCTCGTCACGGCAGTTGTGGTCTAGGGATCAACGAGACTGTTGAACGTAATGACGTCGGCTGCTGGAATCTGACAGTTTCTGACCTAGACTTCCTCAGCATGGGTCACCTTCTGAATCTTCGTGACCAGTGGGTAGAGCATCGTCTGAGAGTTCTCGATCTCAGTATGGACGATAAGTTCGTCTCACATATTTACGACGCCGAAATCTTGGAACGGTTCCTGGAAGACGCCGCTACTTTCCGGTCGCGAGTCAAGATAGTCAGGGACGAAGACGTTCAGGGCAACATCATCTTTGAAGCGGCCCAAGGTCTCCAACTGGACCAGAAGTCCACGAACTTCCCGCACGTGACCCGGTCGAACACTGGCTTGAGAAACATGGCGAATCTGGCGAAGGACATGAAGCTGAATTTCATTGACGCTTACTACGTGACTCGCGCATACACCACGCGTCATGGCGCTGGCCCGATGTACGACGAGCGCGATATCAGCCAGTGGTTCGATGTGGAAGACGAAACCAACGTACCTAACGACTGGCAGGGGTCTATTCGATACGGCCTACTGGACCTGGAAGAACAGAGCAGGCAGGTAGCTCTAGATGTCGGTATAGCGATGATGCTCTACATGGCTCGTCCAAATCTCGTGATTACTTGTATGGATCAGGTCAAGGGTAGGATTCCGCAAGTAGGCCACGAACCTATGACCGAGGATGAGTTCATCACTCATACTATGGCGGTGATGATGTCGTACGGACCCACTAGGAACACGATGAAGATCATAGACCAGAACTGGAAGTTCCTGAATCCAGACGCTCACTGCAAGATCTGCATGGTATCTGAGGCCTGCTAACCGACCACATTCTAGCAAGGTCAAAATAAAGGGCGGCGGGTGTTTATGCCCGCCGCCCTTACTGATTTAAGCCTAAGCGTTTGTAAAATAGGCCCTATTTAGCCTATTCTCCGATGCCAAAGAGATCGGCCTGGACTTCTACGATCTCGCAGGAATTACCCACGCAGGCAAACTCACGAGTGCCAGTAACCGTGTCAATACCACGCTCGTAATGACCGAGATCTGTCCAGTTGACGTCGCTAGGATGAGTCACCATGAAGTGTTCATACTCTTCCTTGGTGATCGTCAGGTATGGTAGCATGTCCGCAGGATAGTCGCTGTCTCCGGCAAAGTGTGGGAGGAAGCTCATGCCTGCAAGAGAGTCAAAGTTCTTGTAGACCCAGCCGCCGACTTCAGGCCACTCGTGCTCCATCACGCTAATGGTGCAGGAGACAGCGTGTTCAGACCAGTGCTCGTTGTAACACTTGACGAGTTCCATGTGCTCAATGGCGGTCACGTCGTCACGAGTCTTGGTACTGGTCCCCAGCTTCACGGGGAAACTGAACACCGTCATGTCCTGGGGCTTGGACATATGCGGAATGTTCGGCACACCAGAGTCGGCCATGAACTGTGTGACCGGATCCTTATTATCCTGCGCCACGCGACGCAAGTAGTACGGAGCATGACCCTGATGAATACCACTGGAGGTGGATACCAACTGGCTGACAGTTCCGCTAGGCTTGACGGTTGTGATCGCAACGCTAGGATTGATACCAATGTTACGAGCTTCAATCCGGTTGGCTTTGATCGTGGTGGACTTAAACTTTGTCAGGGTGTTACCCAGCTTGTCCAGGCCGGAGTCGCCGCGCATATACGCATGATCGTAGATGCCAGTGAGGCTGACACCCAGCAGACGTTCTTCTTCAGCGTTAGCCTGCCACTCGGGTTCTACGAAGCGGAAGCTTGTCTGAGTGGATTGCCATGTACCGAGGATGCTCGCTAGGCGGGCCTTTTCTTCGATTTCCTTCAGGCTGTCCTTTTCACGAAGGACGACTTCCGTCAGATTGCAGAGACCACGGCTCCGGAGAATGATCTCGCCACAAGGGTTCGTTCCGAAATCATAGTGGTGATCACGTCGTCCCAAACGCTGGATCTTTTCAACTGCTCCATATCGATTGAAAATCCCGCGTTCGCCAGAGCGGCTCTTGTAAATAGAAAGCCATTCCTCCATGAACTGTCCAACTTCAGGCTTCTCAGTATAGGCGACCGAGTTGTTGGCAAGTTCAAGATAGGGCTTGGTGGAACGCCAGTCACCAGACTTAGCATCGCGCATCCGCTGGTCCGAGAGATTGGACAGGCTGATCTCAGCACTACGGCGAACCCCTCCAACCACAACGATCTCACCGATCTTGGTCACCAGTTCGTGGACTTCAAGGCTGGTCAGCTTGCGACCCTTTGCGCCTTGCATGATACGTATGGTAAATTCACACAAACTAACCAGTGGTGCGGGGCCGCTGGCACGGCCTCCGAACGTAATTAGGCGCTCACCAGCGGCCCTCACAAGGTGGGTGCGTACCACCGGCACCCTGCCCGCCCAAAGGTGTTCGATGAGCTCCGCATAGGCTTGTGCCCAGCCTCGTTTGGAGTCGGCCACAATAATCTCGTCAGCGGTCTTGGTAAACTCCGTCGGTACTTCTGGGAGCTGCTTGATGACCTGACGTTCAACCGAGAAGCCGACGCCAGTGCCGCACATGAGAATATACAGAGCTTCGGCGAGAGCACGAGGCCGGTCGATCTCGAGATACGCACAGTTGTAGATGGAGATATTTTCTCGGCGGGCTGCTTCGCCGGCAGTCATCAGCGCTCGCATTGAAGGCATAATGTGGAGGTTAGCTACCGCGTCAACCAACTCAGATCGTTGGGACTGGGAAACTTTATAGCCGGACTTCAGTTCCAGTTCTTCTTCAAAATAGTCAAAGTATCGAGTGATCGTTTCGTCCCAATTTTCTCGGCGACCTAGCTCGGGTAGAAATCGTGCGTACCTTGACTTATGAATGAATGACTGATAATCTGTTGGAAGTTGCGTTGGTATATTCGCCACGTTGCGCTCCAGTACCTAGGGTTAAGCCTTTACCCATAGGCGTTTGGAACCTCACTGGACAAGTTTTAAGCACCCACGAGAGGCCTCGCGCCCCGCTGCTTACCCCTGCTGCCGTAGTGGTTGATAGCCTGTGAGAAGGCATCTACAATGTCGTCCTTGACTCCGTTAGGGAAGGTTGCTAGCTCGTCGAGGAAGGTGGCCTTCCACGGAGCATTCTTCTTAAGCTGAACTCGACCAGCTTCTAGAGCAGGAACGGCCAACTCAAAGCGAAACTGCTTGTCACCGAGCTTCTGAGGTGCGATCGGGATGATATTCTGCCCGGAAAACCTCAGAACCTGAATGAGTGAAGTCCCGGTCCCCTTGTTTTCAATTAGTACGGCATGAGCTTCGTGCAGTTTGTTGAAAGCCGGAACTTCCTGCATTAGCGTGTGGAATTCGACCTGCTTACGATACATGTCCTTCAGGTAGAACTTACGATCCGTCAGACCCATAGAGAAAGCTAGGCCAACCGTGAAATCAGAGCGTTCATTGGCTGTACCAGCCGTATCCCAGGATACGAAGTTTAGATAATTCTGATCTGCTGGAAGGTTGACGAAGTCAGGGAACCATTCAGACTTAACTTCACCAGACTCAGCAGACCTAGGCTTCTGTTGGTACAGTGCATTCCATTCGTCTTCGGAACCATCCTGGAGCATGCCTCCCCGGATCTCCATGAGCTTCGGCACTGGATACATGGGGGGCCATAGAGCCTCTCCGAATTGACGACCTAGGGCCAACTCTAATTCGTTAGTCGGGTCTTCGCAAATCGCCGGGAAGCTGATGAGCTTAAAAGGTTCGATCTCACCCTTTTCTGACATCTTAAGAATCTGCCCGGTGAGATCATCCTCATGCCAACGAGTCGCAATAATGACAATGACTCCGCCTGGAAGTAGCCGTGGCACGACATCTGTGAAGTACCACTCGGAAATCTTCTTCCTTTCAGCAGCGGAGTAGGCGACCAGTTTAGACTTGTATGGATCGTCAATGAGAATGAGATTAGCTCGCCGTCCCACGACTGATCCCCCAACACCAGTTGAGAAGTATGTTCCACCTTCGGTAGTCTCCCATCGTGCCGCTGCGCGCTGATCTGGTGAGATCGTCACACCCTCAAAGAGCTGAGTGTAAAGCGGATTGTTTACAAGGTTCCGCACTTTACGACCGATGTCCTCGGCGAAAGGCTGAGTGTGCGAAGCTGCGATGATCTTGTCGGTCGGATGGTTACCGAGCCAGAAAGCTGGGAAGTTGTGCGAAGTATAGACGGACTTGGCATGTGCTGGAGGAGCAGCGATGATGATCCGCTTGTCTAGTCCACGAACTGCTCGGTCCAGTGCCCTACACATGATCTCGTGATGTGGGGCGGGCATATGAAGACCTTCAGTCACGTAAGGAACAAAATGCTCCATGTGAATCTTAGATTCTTCGCGGCGTATCAGCTCGTTGAGGATCTCCTGCTCGGTCATCAGAAGCTTTCAATCTCGGGTAGATCATCTTCAGGCTCGGGAAGCGCCTTGGGTTGAATTTGAGAAAGTCGGCGACGGAGTTCATCTGTACCGAGTTTCTTGACTTCTTTCCCAGACGCCTGATCTTCAACTACGATCTTTGGATCATATAGGCCAGCCGCACGACCCAGAGCAATTTCCGATGTCAGAGCCACCTTCAAATTGTCATCGTCTAGAGCTTTGTCGCGAATACCCTTCAGAGCTGAAAGATGTTCTTCAAGGGTGTAGATTCCGTTCAGCCTGTTGCGTATCGCGACGATCTTCTGCTTCACCAGTGGATGAGTCAGAAGATTGAGGTCGAAGTGTGAAGTCCCCAGGATATCGGCGATCCTAGAAGGGTCTTTTTCCGCACGAAAGAAAGCGTCAGCGATAACGTCTGCGTCATCGTGAGTGAGATTACTTGTGGAGAACTCTAAATAGCTCATAAGTCGCTTTCACATCTTCTTCGGCATCATGAGCGCCCTCAAAACCACGAGGGTCTACCAGAATCTTGTAGGCCTCCTGAAGAGAAGGCCACTTGAACTTTCCCGGAAACTTAGGATTCGGCAGCTTACAGATATCCGTGGCAGTCTGCATCGTGCAGAAGCTGGCCTTCTTGAGAGCATCGCCACGGCCACCCTCGCGGATGTTGGCGGTCAGCATCATCTTGATGTCGAATTGGATATTGTGGCCGACGATTAGATCAGCGTTCTTTGCGAACGAGTCCAGCATCTGGCAGGCTCTCCGACGACTGACCCCCATCTTACGAGTCATGTCGCGATCAATGCGGTGAGTCTCAAAAGCCGTCTGTGAGATCTCAGTATCAGCATGAACGAATACGCTGAACTTACTGTGGATCTTATCACGATCACAGAGATAAGCGCAGAGCTGGACCACGTCCGGCTGGTCCTCGTGAGCGGCTGGGAGATTGAAGTTGTAGAGACCTGTGGTTTCTGTGTCAAATAGGCAACAGAGCATAAAGTATATCCTTAGTATCCGGAATTCACTCTAGCCTGCCTAGCGGGCTTTGACAAGTGAAAAGGGCCGAGATTGCTCCCGGCCCTTAATTTAACTTGCGACCGAAGGGTTCAACCGTTGGTTGGTTCGTCACCCGTAGCTTCAGGTTCAGTAGGCTCTGCGGGAGCCTCTGGTTCTACTGGAGCTTCGGGCTCCGTAGGTACTTCAGGTTCATCCGGGGCCTGCGGGGTATTCGCAACGACCGCAGCCGACAGGCGACCTGTATTCGCGCGAAGATCAGCCACCAACGAACCGAGATGGCCTTCTTCAGCAGCGTCATCCAACCGGATGGCTTCTGCTACTCGATCGGCAATACCGTCGATGAGAACAACTGCACCGTCTACAGCACTACTCAGATTGGCGATTTCAGCTTCAAGATCAGCAACATTGTCTGCCATTTTAACGACCTTCCATAGAGTGAAGCTGCTGACTGCAAGCAGCAAGAGTGAGAGAGGCATAACCTAGTCCTTCCAGTGGACCCGCGCAGCATACCGTAAAACGGGCGCTAATGCAAGCCCTAAGCCTCATGATGAAAGCCTATGTATGGGTAGAAGCGGGCACGATCTGAGACATGATACAGATCAAAGACTGGGATGTCAGCGGCTTGAGCGACTCGTATAGCCTCGCCAGTTCCACCGCCAGCCTTCCCTTTGGGAGTCCAGCACACGACGAACTTAGACCACGAAGTGAGATCAGGTCCGAGAACGATAAGAACATTCCGAGTGTGCATCTTGCGAGCACCCTGTGAACAGTTGTGCCACGCTGGGTGATATCGCGCCGCGATCTCCTCGGCTTTTTCAAGAGCATCCTGGGTTATCTTGGTCCGGTTCCTCTTACCGTTGTACCCGTCCCAAGGAAGATACAGCTCGGGGGCATTGCGACCGACTGCACCTTCCTCGAACGCGCGATCAGCACCAAGGGCACCTCCTGATCGCAGGGTGTAGCCATTCTCGTCTAGCATCTTCGCGATGACTCTCATAAGACCTAGGGTATCCCCGGGAGTCTCACGAGAACCGATACCGGCGTAGGCGGTGTAGTCAATCACTGGTTCAAACATGTCTCACCTCACGAGATCACAAGTTGTTGCCGCCCGAGTAATAGCGGTATAGAGCCACCGATCGTGCGTGTCTCCCGGCCAGTCGTCGCAGACAATGATATGGGGCCACTCAGAACCCTGCGACTGGTGACACGTGATGGCGTACCCCCACCAGAATCTACCGAACTGCTCGTCTAGAAAGTTGGTCGCAGATCTGCCAGCGAAACCTTTGGTCCAGGCGTCAACTTTCTCAATCTTCCGACCATAGGGGTCGATGAGAGTCATTATGCAGACGGACCCATTACGCGTCAATTCACAGGACTCTACTGTGTATAGTTCACCGTTCATGATCCCTCGACCCTTGTCGTTGAATACGGCAACGATCTTCTCCCCAGGTTGAGGGTGAGCTGTCTTATGTCCCAGCTTGTTCCGTACGAAACTGCAAAGACGCTCGCGAACACGGTGAGTCCCGCAGATAATCTGGTTGGTTGTGGTCCACTGCTCGTCTGTCAGAGAGTTCTTCGGGTGGATGCGCAGACTCTCATTACGAGAGATCTCTTCACCCTTACGGAGTTTCTCGCCGGCCAGCGGGATACCGGCGCCGAGACCCTTCTGCCGTTCTATCTTTGTTAGTACGGTATCGGGGCGAAGATTGTGCCAGAATGGTTTAGCCTTCACTGGAGGAAGCTGGAAGGGGTCACCCACTAAGATCGTCGGAACGCCCATGCCAGTCACGTCACGTCCTTGGACCTCGTTGACCATTGAGGATTCGTCTACTAAGAACAGGCTGTACTTAGCAGCGAGTTCGTAACCTTCTTTCTTAATGACCTGAATGTCCTCTTTCATCAGGTCTATAATATTCTGTTTGTATTCCACCATTCGCTCTTTTCGAATCTGTTCAAAGAGCTTCTGGCGTTCGCCAGGATCGTCAGGTAGCGTGATGTTCTCGTACTGGAGGAGAGTTTCCCCTCGTCCCTTTACGAAGTCCTCGTAGCTTAGGATCTCGGTTTCGCCGTCGTAGTTCTCTTCAGCGTAGTAGGAGTACTCCTCCTTCAGATCCTGTCCGGATAAAACCACGAGTCCTTCGCCGAGTTCGGCAAAACTAAGACTCTCTTCCCAGACACGAAGACGCTCCCGCTGGGCGTTTATTTCTTCCGAGACCGTTACATAAATCAGCTTGTGCAGCGTAGAAGTGAACAGTCCGGTCTTATTGGCTAGAACCTTAGCCGCCCGATTAGTCGGGGCGCATAGAGCCACCCGAGCAAAAGGAATATCCAACCGAAGAATTAGAATCTTCAGTAGAGTTGTCTTTCCGGTTCCGGCGAAACCTTGTAGGATATAGGGCTTCTCATCCGCGAAACCTGAGTTGAACCAGCGAACACAGTCGTCAATCGCCGCCCGCTGTTGGTCGTTGAGAAGTTCGTAGGTAAGTTCAGCCACGTGTCACTTTCCTTTTCGCCTCGGGCGTGAGCATGTACATGCGAGAATCAAACGGACGAGTATTCGCCCGGATCCCCGACATGACTTCCCGTATGAGTTTTTCTGGGATTCTCATCTTGTGATGATAGTTCTTCATGAAGACGGCCAGTGTAGTCCCGTCTTTACGAAATTCTGTCCCGACGAAGTGATGTTCGTTGTTCAAGATCCAGTGCCAAGCTTCAACAGCGCGCTTGACCGTGTGTTGAGTGGGGCTATGAGTCTTCATGACACAGGCCAGACATACTCTAGATCGTCTTCTTCGGTCCAGCCGAACTTGCCGTAGTGCAGAGGGTCTTTCCTCAGAAGGTTGCTGCGATGAGAGGCGTGGAAGGCTTCGTCACCGAGCCAAGGCGGGTCCATGAAAAGACGTGAGTTATTGAGATCTAACATCTCCATTGTGTTCTTGTAGCCGCGAGCTTTCCATTCCAAGATCATGAGCGTGGCATACTCAGCTAAAGCTGCTTCGTAGCCACGCCACATCTTGGTCGCCGGGTGGTTGACCCAACCCTTCGGGGAAGTGTCCGCCAGGAGACAGAGCTCGCCGTCAGCTATCGCATACCCGAGAGCCGCTAGTATTTGCTTACACTCGATTCGTTGCTTACCCAGTCGGCGATAGTCTAAGACTCGAGCCGACTCTGTGAAACTAGCGTAGGGAAGGAAGGTCTGCATCAGACAAGGGCCTCTCGGTAGGTAAGGATCCAGGAGTCATACTGTTTAAGTACACTAGCAAACCCTAGTTCCGTAAGCAATTCTCTTGCCTGTCTCTCGTCGTACTTTCCAGCGTCTAGTTCTACGTCTAGTTCTCGTATCTGCGTCAAGTCTATCAGGGCTTTGTTACGAAGGAATTCTGGCGATCCGGCGTAGAACTGGTCTAGCCGGAGCTTCTTCTTTTCGTCGATCTTAGCCCCATTCCAGTAACCGACGATGACAGGTTCACCGATCCCAGAGATCTTGGGAATATTATCCACAGCATCACCGAGGGCACAGTGCCCGAGGAGATACTGCTGGGGTGAATCCCAGCCGGTCAACTGAGAGAAGTTGTCAACGTCTATGACGACCTTGGTATTCGTCCCTCCGGCGTTCCTGGACTTCTGGTATAGAGAAACCCCTGGACGAACCAACTGGAGCCAGTCTTTATCCCCTGAGACAAGCACCACACTTTCAAGAGTGTTCGCCAAGAAAGCACCTACGTCGTCGGCTTCATGACCATGAGCCATGATCTGATCTACGCCAAGATGGCGGATGAGTTGTTTGACCTGCTCGCGGTACGCCTTCAAAGAATCGCTGGTCGGCTTACGATCTTTCTTGTACTCGGGAAGGATGTCTAGTCGCTTCTGGAATCCCCCTTCCCAGCAGACAAAGATTCCCTTCGGCTTGAACTTCTTCACGGCCGAAGTCAGCTGCATGAGAAAGCTGTAGGTGTACCCATTCTGTAGAAGATGGGCCTGAGTGGAGATTGAACGGAACATGGACATTCCGTCAATAACGAGTGCTGGCTGGGTCATAGTATCGTACCTTCTATAAAGCTCGTCGATTAGCGTCCCGTACTGCCAAAGCCACCGGCACCCCGGCTAGTTTTAAGGAGGTCTGAGACCGCCTCAAACCGCACCTTGGGCGTTTCACGGAAGACGCCTTGGGCAATGCGCTGGCCCTTACTGATGGAAATAACTTCGGTGCCAAGATTGCCCATGATCACCTTCCATTCACCTCGGTAGTCGGAGTCAATGACGCCGGTGAGAACCACAGCATTCTTAAGAGCCATGCCACTGCGCGATTCAATACGGCAATGAATGTTGGTTGGGATTTCTGTTGCGAACCCGAGAGGGATAGCTACCGGAGCTCCCTGACGAATAGTGCAGTCAACCATCGACACTAGATCAAATCCGGCGGACTGTTCTGTACCTTTCTGTGGGATGACTGCATCTTCGTTTAGCGCCAGAAACTTGACAATATTTACTTCACTCATGGTACATATTCCTCCATACTGGCTTGACCCCAATTGTCACCGACACCAACGTCAACGACAACTGGGATATTCAATGGTAGTGCGTTCTCCATGATCTCTTTCACACGCGCAACCACCTTCGGGTCGCCAGTGCTAAGATCAACTTCATCGTGAACAGTACCGTGAGGGAGAATACCTTCGCGCCACATGTCACGCATCGCTAGCTTGGTCATGTCCGCTGCTGATCCCTGGATCAGACGATTCAACGCCTTATTCAAGAACATATACTTCCCATACTCATCTTTTGGGAAGCGGAATCTACGACCGAGAGTTGTCTTGATAAAGCCCTTCTTACGAACGGCACCCTGAGCTTTCATCGCCAGCTCTTTGATGAACGGGGCCTGCTCGTCAAACAGCATGAGAAGTTCCTGAGCCTCTGGTCCAGGCTTCATGAATTCTACCTCATCACCATTCGGCTTCTTCCAGATTGACATGGTGTATTCCATGCCCAGAGTGTAGGCCAGCTTCCCGCCGCCCATTCCGTAGGCGACACCCAGGTTGATCACCTTAGCAGGCTTGCGATACTTAGGGTCCAACCATGCTTCAACAGCGGTGGCGACCATCTGACGAGTTTCATCATGCAAGTCGGTCTTGGGATTTTCCCGGAACCGATCGGCCATCTGGGAGGCTTTGCGACACCCTGTGACTTCGGCAAAATGTACGATGAGACGTGGTTCTTGTGAGGAATAATCCATCACATAGAACTTCTCACCTTCTTCAGGAAGAACCAGCTTCCGGACCATGTAACCGAGATCAGGATCTTTCTCAGGCGAAGGGATCTGTTGGAAGTTCGGACCTGAAGAACTGAAGCGGCCAGAGACAGCACCCTTGGTCCCAGACTTCAGTTCGCGACCCAGAACACCCGACGCTTGGTCATCATCCTTACGAAGGGGATTGAAGTTGGGATAGATCCGGCCGTCTTCTTGCAGGTTCAGGAAGGCGTTCTCAAGGAACGTGGAACGAATATTGGAAGTCTTACGACCTCTCAAAATAGCCGTAGTGATCGGGTCACCGAGAGATCTCAGATAGTCAGCTGTGATACTAGGCTGCTTTGTTTTCTCAGTCAGGGCGTAGCCAATTCCCAGCTTGTCTAGGACTCGGGATATCTCGCCAGCATTATCCCAGCTACCGATGGTAATTCCGGTCTTGTCCTTGACATAGGCTCGGGCTTCTGCTTCTTGGGCTGTGAGATTCGCCTGCTCGAATTCCGCCTGCTGTACGTCAATGCGAACCCCACGCATACGCATGGCGATCAGCATGGGGATTAGGTCGCATTCCAGTCGATAGACATCCGTCAGCTCTTCGTTCTCAATCATCGGAGAGAAGTGGTCCCAGAGTTTACGGGTCAGGACAGCATCCTGCGTCGCATAGATTCCGACGATCTTGGGATTGACACGCATCAAGTGGGCCTTGATGTTGTCCTTCTTGGTGTTCTTGATCCCGAGACGTTTGGCTTCTTGTGCCAGAAGAGCCTCGTCCTTACCTTCGTTCAGGTAGTCCTTACCTAGTCGGTCAAGGGAGTAATTCATTCGGCTCTCATCAAGAAGAGGAGCCTGGAACATAATGTCGTCAATGGGACCCTTGATCTCGATCCCTTCAGCGTTCAGCCAGCCTACGTCGTATAGAGAGTTGGCGAAGATCTTCGGCTGACGTTCATCTTTCGTGAGTTGAAACTTGAGCCAGGACTTGACCTTGACGGGATCTTCGTTCCCTTCGGTATGACCAATTGGTACATAGCCGCCCTGAGGTGTGCTGTCGCTATGGTACGCAATTCCGATAATCTTTCCACCGTTAATCCCGGTGGTCCGATAAGGCCAGCCACTTCCTCGTTCTTTAAGTTTAGGGTCATGGTTTTCGGTATCAATCGTAATCGGGCCATGCAGTTCTGGGTAATCAAACGCCACGCTTGTTCTCCGGTCCGCAGACGACACTCTAGGAGCCGTCTCGTAATACTCACGTTACCACTTGCCCGGTCGTTGGACAATCTCTATTTGCTGGCGGAGTACTCGTCGATGAGGGCTTGGACTGACAGCTTCAGTTCTTCTAACTCGAAATGATCCCGCCACGTCAGAGCGAAGATCAGGATACGACTCTCGAGGAAGTTGTAGCTCTGCTCAACGCAGAACTGTTGCAGAACCTTCATGGGAACTCTACCGAACGGTGTATAGTCGATCGTGTCCACCGACTCAATCAGCTTATCCGCGAAGTGCATCATCTTCTCCACGTCCTGAAGACCGTTCTTCTTCCGGTGACGAAGATACTTGGTCAAGTGTCCCTCCAGATAAGGAACCTTGTATTTCGCCATGATATCCCAATGCTGGAGAGTCGTGCCCTTGTAGTGGTCACCACCGACTTGACGTTCATTCACCGATGACATTGTGGTCACTCCTTGATACTTGATGTTTGAGACTATTGAGTTCTTTCCAGAACTGGAAGGCTGGTTCATAAGTAGACTCATCTAGACCCCGGATACGCTCTAAAGCTTCGGTGGCCTTTGCGTGAGAACGATTGAAAGCTACTCTCATATACTGGTTCCCGAGATTGATCTCGCGAATAGCGCTGAAGCAGAACTCAACCCGATCACAAAACTCAATCATCTGCTTTTCCAAGAACGTCAGTTCCACCATAATCCTGACGATTTCCGGCGGAAGATGGAGTTCCATGTACTCCATTTCCATGCCGTCTAGCTTCGCAGCTAGGTCGGGATTTGCCCAGCGAACAGGTCCAGGAACATCTCCTGTGGCCTTTTCACCGAAGTCGTGATATTGGCACGCGATAATCAGCCGAGAGGAAGTTTTCGGCCAGATGCTGAGGAGAATGTGGACGACTCCCCAGCTATGCTCGGCGTTATTCTCCGCACGGATATTCATCATCGCGTGCTTGCGCACGACTTGGCCTGAGTACCAGCCTTTGAGGATGTCGGTCACTTGCCGAGCCTCCGGGCAAGACGACGATCCAACCACTCGATACAATTGATGCGAAGCGGCTTCGAGTTACAGTACTCCGCCATTTCCTGAGCCGACATGATACGATCCACGGCATCGACTTCAGTGTTCTTGAAGCACTTGTAGGCTCGCACCAATGGATTGACGACAGCGTGAAGATAGTCTCCCTTGGTAAGAGACTCGGTGTCATGCGTCAGCACGTAGTTACG
>Ga0247817_10000412_pt1 | contig 24372 bp, 21 predicted proteins | sample UWRJL212509R1_FD_178010 | JGI IMG/M metagenome (GOLD analysis project Ga0247817, IMG submission 178010) | Plant litter microbial communities from Arlington Agricultural Research Station in Wisconsin, United States - UWRJ-L212-509R-1 | ecosystem: Environmental > Terrestrial > Plant litter >...
TAACCTGCTGCGACGGGCTCATCACGAACTCGCCGTTCTGGCGGGCCGAGATCAGTTCTTCGGTGAACTTGCCATCCGCATCGGTATCGGCCGAAGCCTGCGCCACGGTGTGCTTCTGTTCTTCCATCGCGGAAAGATAGCGCACGTTGCCCGACACGATGCCATCCGCAACTTCGCGGTAAGGCGTTTCGATGAAGCCGTACTTGTTGACCCGCGCAAACGTGCTGAGCGAGTTGATCAGGCCGATGTTCGGGCCTTCCGGCGTTTCAATCGGGCAGATACGGCCGTAATGCGTCGGGTGAACGTCGCGCACTTCGAAACCGGCGCGTTCACGCGTCAAGCCGCCTGGGCCCAACGCCGAAACACGGCGCTTATGCGTCACTTCGGACAGCGGGTTGGTCTGATCCATGAACTGCGACAGCTGCGAAGAACCGAAGAACTCGCGCACTGCGGCAACCGCAGGCTTGGCGTTGATCAGGTCGTTCGGCATCACGGTGGACACATCGACCGACGACATCCGCTCCTTAACGGCGCGCTCCATGCGCAGCAGTCCGACTCGGTACTGGTTTTCCAGCAGCTCGCCCACCGAACGCACGCGGCGGTTTCCGAGGTTGTCGATATCGTCGACGTCGCCCTTACCGTCCTTGAGGTTCACCAGTTCCTTGACCACGGCGAGGATATCCTCGCGGCGCAGCGTCGTAACGGTGTCCTCTGCATCGAGCTGCAAGCGCATGTTGAGCTTTACGCGACCCACGGCGCTGAGGTCGTAACGGTCGGCATCGAAGAACAGGCCGTCGAACAGCGATTCGGCGGTTTCCTTCGTTGGTGGTTCGCCGGGGCGCATCACCTTGTAGATGGCTTCGAGGCCTTCTTCACGGTTCTCGGCCTTGTCGACTTCGAGCGTGTTGCGCATCCACGGGCCGGTGTTGATGTGATCGACATCGAGCAGATCGAGCTGGTCGATCCCGGCCTGATCCAGCTTTTCGAGGTTCTCAGGCGTCACTTCTTCGCCCGCTTCGATGTAAATACGGCCAGTGCTCTCGTCGATCAGGTCGATCGAGGCATAGCGACCGAAGATTTCTTCGGTCGGGATCAACAGGCGTTCAAGGCCGTCCTTGGCTGCCTTGTTGGCAGCGCGCGGCGAAACCTTCTGCCCGGCGGGGAACACTTCTTCGCCCGTCTTGGCATCGACCAGCGCGAAGCCCGGCTTACCGCCGCGCCATTGTTCGGCCACGAAAGGAATTTCCCAGCCGTCACGGCCGCGCTTCCACGAAACCTTGTTATAGAAGTGATCGAGAATGTCCTCTGCGCTCAGCCCGAGGGCGAACAGCAGCGACGTTACCGGCAGCTTACGCTTACGGTCGATGCGGACGTTGACGATGTCCTTGGAATCGAATTCGAAATCGAGCCACGAACCGCGATACGGAATCACGCGTGCAGCAAACAGGAACTTGCCGCTGGAGTGGGTCTTGCCGCGATCGTGATCGAACAGTACGCCAGGCGAACGGTGCATCTGCGACACGATCACACGCTCGGTGCCGTTGATGATGAAGGTGCCGTTTTCCGTCATCAAGGGCATGTCGCCCATGTAAACGTCCTGCTCCTTGATATCGAGCACGCTGCGGGTTTCGGTTTCGTGATCGACTTCGAACACGATCAGACGCAGCGTAACCTTCATCGGCGCCGAATAGGTGATGCCGCGTTGGCGACATTCGACTGTGTCATATTTGGGGTTTTCGAGCACGTAATGCACGAAGTCGAGTTCCGCCGTGCCGGCGAAATCGCGAATCGGGAAAACGCTGCGGAGTGTCTTTTCAAGGCCGGATACGTAGCCGATGGAACGGTCTGAACGCAGGAACTGCTCATAGCTTTCGCGCTGCACTTCGATCAGATTCGGCATCTGCACCACTTCGTGGATGTCGCCGAAGATCTTGCGAATGCGCTTGGACTTGCTGCCGGTCTTTTCCGGAGCTTTTGCCTTGGTAGCCATAGAGGTGCCGTGCCTTTATCGAACTGTCAGGAGCGGGTCGTGAAACGCAATGAAGGCCGCAAAAAGGGCATACGCCGTGGCGCTGCCCATGCAGTTTCTTTGTCGTCTCACGGAAAGTCGGGCTTCCTTCCGTGGCACACCCCCGCGTTAAGGTGCGCCTTGCTCGAAGCTGTCCGACTGGAAAGCGGATATAGGATTGCAGCGCGGCGGAGTCAATGAGTCGAGTATTTTCAACGATTTATCGAAATTCGCGCAGCCACATATCGATTAACAATATTATTGTTTGACAATATGCCGACTCGGTCTTATTGAATGTCGATACGGGCTGCATCGATGTTCGATAGCAGCAATATCGGAGAACGAAAATGTCCAATCTTGCCAACCATGCCTTCGCCGCTCTCGCCGCCGTGATGATCGCTACCGCCAGCATCGCAGGCATCGTCCACGTCCCGCAGGCTGACGGCGCAGTGGTCGCATCCGCCTCCATCGCAACGCTCGCCTGAACCGGGTGAACACGGGAGTTACCGGCATGAACAAATACACCAAAGACCCGCTGCTGACGGTCGGCACCATCATCGTGCTGATCGGTCAGGGCGCGGTGGCCATTGCGGCGCTGGCGCTGGTGCTGGCTATTCCCGGCGTCGCCCTATTCAGGGATGCTATCACCAACCAGTTGCGTAGCAGTATGGAAGCCCCCGCATTCGTATTCCCGCTGATCGAAGTGACCGGGATCATGCTGATGGCGCTCGTTGTCGCACTGTTGATGTTCGCCTTTTTCGAACTCTTGCGCCGAATTATCGCGACAGTGGGTGAAGGCGATCCGTTCCAGCCGGTCAACGCCACACGCCTGACCAAAATGGCCTGGCTGATGCTGGCGGTCGAACTGATGACCTTCCCGATGGCCGGGCTGGCGATGCGTCTGATCGAAATATTCGAGGACGTCGCGGGTCAAAGCGAGGTCGTATTCGGGCTCGATATCAGCAGCATCGTGATGATCATCACGCTGTTCATTCTGGCCCGGGTGTTCCGCAAAGGCGCCGAAATGCGCGATGAACTCGAAGGAACCGTGTGATGGAACCGACCACCGAAGGAACCCGCATCGTGGTGAAACTCGACGATCTACTCCACGAACGGCGCATGACTTTGACCCAGCTTGCCGAACGGGTCGACCTGACGCTGGCCAACCTCTCGATCCTGAAAACCGGCAAGGCCAAGGCGATCCGCTTTTCAACTCTCGAAGCGATCTGCCGCGAGCTGGAATGCCAACCGGGCGATCTGTTGGGGTATGACACCGCCCCATCAAGCTAACACTGCTGACCGCTTGTAGTGCCCCGTCGAGTCTGGCGGGGCACTATTGCAAAGCGGCAGTTGCCCCGATCGCCCCGCCCTATTGGTTCCCAAAATATCCGGGAGACGTGCTAAATTTCCGACAAGGCGCAAAAGCATTTGGTTGCGGTATATAACAATACTCGGTTCATCGCTAAAACAGTAGCATTTCATCCTGTTACTAAGTGATAGAATGAAACTATTTACAGTTCTTCTCAGTTTAGTGTTCATGAAAAACAATCTTAAACGCCCGCTATGCGCCACCGCAGCCGTTTCGGCCGTGCTCGCGCTTTCATCCACCCCAGCCTTTGCGCAGGATGCGACAGTCGCTGCGCCGCCCGCCGTCCAAACGGTCGCCCCGGCTGCAACGATCGCGCCGCCCCCGGTAAATACCGCATCGCCTGTGGTAATGAATCCACAACTCGGCACACCGATAGGCAGCCCGTCTGCGGCGACCAATCCGCGATTGGAGAGCAGGCCGGTGGTGCAGGCCGTGCCCACCACGCCCGAAGCACAGGTTACGGCAGCAACGCCGCCCGCGCCGCAGCAGAATGCCGCAAGCGAATCGCCTGCTGCGCAAACGACGCGTACGACAGAGCCGCGTTCTGCCGCAGCGGCGCAGGCACCGGCCGCGGCACAGCCTGAAGAACCTTCAGCACTGGCCGGCCCTGTTGCCGCCGAACCGGCAGATATTGCTGCGCCCCTTGCAGCCCCGGCAAGCCCAGTCCCGGCAAGCGTTGAGGAATCGGTCACGCCGCAGCCCGTCGGCACGCTCGATAGCGGTACCGGCCTGCCTCCCGAAAGCATCGTCGGACTGCTGGCGCTACTCGGCGGAGGCGGGACCGCCTTTGCCTGGTGGGCCCTGCGCCGCCGTAAGTCGGCGTTCGAGCGTAGCCGTCCGGAAGTGATCGTGCCCTACAGCCCGCCGGTAAGTCAGTCGGTCGCTGATCAGCAGCGTCCAGCCGCACAGTCGGCGCCTTTGCCCGCCGCGACGAGCATTGCAGACGATCACACGGCATTGCCTCTGTCGCTTGCTCCGCAGACTGCAGGCAAGTTGCCAACCGGTTCTGCACGTCAGGCGCTGCTTGAACGGATGGTGGCTGCCGCACCGGATGAAGCCAACCCGTTCGTTTCGCCCAAGGCGCGGCGCAAGCGTGCCCGGATTATCCTTCAGGCACGCGACTATCGGGAGCGTGAAGCTGATGCCGGCGGGTTCGACTGGCGCACCCACCGTTCAAGCGTAACCCAGCGCGTTACGCCCGTTCAGCAGCCGGTTACCGTGTAACCTCACTTCCAGAATGCCGGGCGGGCGGCCCCAAGTCGGGGCCGTCCGCACTTTGCCGTGAAAGCGGCTGGCAGTATAAGGACGAGTGCTTTGCATTGCTCACAGAAGCAGTCCATCGGGCTCGGATGACCATCCAGTTTGACGACGATCCCTACGACCTTCCCGATATTTTCCTGACACTAGGCCTCACTCTGGTAGACCAGGGCAAGGGCGCGGCCGTGCATGAACTGGTGCGCGAAACGTTGGAAAAGCACGACGGCGATCCGCTGTTTGCGCAACTCGCGCAGTTCATCCTCACCCGCTCCGTCCCGCATTATCACGCGCAGATGCTGGCCGACGGCCCGCGCAACGTAGCCTATGCGAGGGCGATTGCCGCTTCAGCCAAGGGGCGCGTGGTGCTCGATATCGGCACCGGATCGGGCCTGCTGGCGATGATGGCGGCGCGCGCGGGGGCGGCCCGGGTGATTGCGTGTGAGGCCAACCCGGTGCTCGCCGAAACCGCGCGAGCGATTGTGGACGCGAACGGCTATTCCGACATCGTCGAAATCCACTCCTGCCATTCGGGGATGCTGGACCGGGCGTTCGTGGGTGACGGGGTGGATATGGTGGTATCCGAAATCTTCTCCGCCGATCTGCTTGAGGAAGGTGTGTTGCGCAGCCTCGAACAGGCGCGGGCCGAATTATGCGCGCCCGGCGCGCTGTTCATTCCCGAAACCGCTTCTCTGCGGGTGGCGCTGGCTGACCACCCTTCGCCCGATTTACCCATCGGCAATGTCGAGGGGTTCGACCTGTCGCCCTTCGCCGCGCATGTAAACACCGCCGGGCATTTCGGGCAGGACGACACCAAGCTGGTGCTGCGCAGCGCGCCCGCCGATCTGGCGACATTCGATTTTGCTATCGATCGCCCGCTGGAAGCCGAAGGCCGAACCGAGGTGATGTTGCGGTCGACCGGCGGAACCGTGCGCGGTGTCGCCCAGTGGCTGCGGATCGGGTTCGGCGCGGGCAACGTCTACGAAAACGGCCCCGGCGCGCACGAAACCGCGCATTGGTCGATCCTGCACCACCCGTTTGTCGAGCCGCGCGAGTTGCCAGCGGGCAGCCAGCAGAAGATCGAAGCATGGTATTGCGGCGACCGGCTGGTGATCTGGCCGAACTGAGTGCGCTCGACGATTGCTTGACTCTGGTGCTTGGCCCGCTATTGGGCGGCACTGATAGTCGGGCCGCAAGGCTGGGCAATCATCCGTCCGAGACAGTTGCTGAGCCGGGTTTGCCGGTTCTTAATTTGCAGCCTAGGCGGGGAAATGAGATTTTCGGATAACGCCTCGTGCGTAATCCACTCGCGCCTCGGCGCACTCCTTCCCCTTCAACGGACTCGCCCGTGCTGCCCCGGCAGTGCGGCAACGTAGCCGGTCGTCAGCTTCATGCTGTGCGGCCATTTTTGAAGGAGTACGGCATGGATCGTTCGCAAAAATCCGACGCGGTCGCCCAGCTCAACGCAGTCTTCAACGATATGGGCGTGGTGGTAATCACCCGCAATAACGGCATGACGGTGGAACAATCCACTGTCCTGCGCACGAAGATGCGCGACGCAGGTGCGGCTTACAAGGTTGCGAAGAACAGCCTGGCCAAGCTCGCCATCAAGGACACCGACTACACCAGTCTCGACGAATATCTCGTCGGCCCGGTTGGTCTGGCCTGGTCGAAAGACCCGGTCGCAGCGGCGAAGGCCGTGGTGGAATTCGCCAAGACGAACGACAAGCTCGAAATCGTCGGCGGAGCGATGGGGACAGTAGCGCTCAACGAAGCAGGGATACGGGCACTTGCCACGATGCCAAGCCTCGATGAGCTGCGCGCAAAGCTTATCGGCCTCGTCAATGCTCCGGCGACCAAGATCGTCCGGACCATCGCAGAGCCCGGTGCACAGCTTGCACGCGTCTTTGGCGCTTACGCGAACAAAGAAGCGGCCTAAGCAGTTCTATAAAAGCGATTTTTGGGGGCACTTTCGCCCCGAACCAATTTTGAATGGAGTGTTACATCATGGCCGATATTGCCAAACTGGTTGAAGACCTTTCGAAGCTGACCGTTATGGAAGCCGCCGATCTCGCCAAGGCGCTTGAAGAAGCGTGGGGCGTTTCCGCTGCTGCTGCTGTTGCTGTGTCGGCTGGCCCTGCCGCCGCTGCGGAAGCAGTGGAAGAGCAGACCGAATTCGACGTTATCCTGACCAGCGATGGCGGCAAGAAGATCCAGGTCATCAAGGAAGTGCGCGCCATTACCGCGCTCGGCCTGACCGAAGCCAAGACCCTCGTGGAATCGGCTCCAAAGGCGATCAAGGAAGCTGTCAACAAGGCAGAAGCCGAAGACATCAAGGCCAAGATCGAAGCCGCTGGCGGCACGGTCGAAATCAAGTAAGCATTGCTGCTTGATTGAGGCGACTTTCGAAACGCAGCGTGATACGCTCGGCTCGAAATCGCCAGGCACAAGTTTCGTGGGTGTCTTGAAGCATTCACGGATGGGAGGGCGGCACCGCAAGGTGTCGCCCTTTTCCTTGCGGGTGATGACCGCAACCGGCATTATTGGTGGCAATGGCTCAAGCAGGTGAAAATGGTCGGGTCGCGGCAACCGCTGCCGATCCGCGTCACCGGTTCTCCAAAACGCCGTGCGCCGCGATTACCGTCATCGCGGGAATCGGTGTCGCTGGTGATGCCCATTCAGGCGAGTTGGTTCAGCACCGGTCGCGCGTGCGGGCCGATCCGACACAGCCCAATCTGCGGCAGGTGCATCTGATCCATGCTGAGCTGCTGGATGAACTGGCTGGCCAGGGTTTTGCCGTTGCGCCGGGCCAACTGGGCGAGAACATCACTACCACCGGCATAGACTTGCTCGGGCTTTCGCGCGGCACGCTATTGGCGGTGGGTGATACAGTAGTGCTTGAGGTAACCGGGCTAAGAAACCCGTGCCGCCAGATCGAGAGTTTTCGGCCCGGCCTCCTCGCCCGCCTCGCTCGGAAACGAAGCGACGGAAGCATCGAGCGGCTGGGAGGGATCATGGCGGTCGCGCTGTGCGGCGGAACCATCAGCGTCGGCGACGTGATCCGCGTACAACCGCCCGCTGAGCCATTCGAAGCGCTTGGCCCCGTTTAGAGCCCGATGCAAAACTCGGCGCGCCCTGCCCTACTCACGCAGGTCGGGCGAGGGCGCGCTATTCGCTCAGATCAGAGCGACTTCAGATAGGCGATGATCGCGCGCCGCTGCGCCGCATCCACGCCCGGTGCGGGCATGGTGGTGCCAGGGATCACGGCGGAAGGATCGGCCAGATAGCGATCGAGCGTGCCATCGTTCCATACGATGTGGGTATCCTTGGCGCCCGCGCTGTAGCTGAAGCCCGGGACCGTACCCGAACGGCGGCCGACGACACCAGCGAGGGTCGGGCCGATCATGTTCTGGCCGGGAGCGACCGAATGGCACACGCCGCAAGTCCCGAAAGCCGCTGGCGGACCGGCGGCAACGGCTGGCGCAGCAGCGGGCCGCGCAGTGGCTGCGGCTGCTGGGGTGGCCGAAGCGCTGGCGGTTGGGGTTGCCCCTGGAGTTGGCACCGCGCCGTCCACAGCCGGAGTCTCGCCCGGTGTCGGAGTCGCTACAGGTTCACCCGGAACAGCAACAACAGGTGCCGCAGCTACACTGGTTTCTTCGGCTTCAGGGAACGTCACATCTTCCGGTGGGCCGCCGCAGGCGGTGACAGTCAGGGTGAGCAAGGCAGTAGCGGCAAATAAGTTGCGGGGTGTCATGTGGTAAGATGTCCCTCGATAAACAGGCGCTTTCCCTAGAGCCAATTCGCGCCGTGGGGCAAGCCGAATGCTGCACTGCATGATAAACTGCGTCAAAATACGCAAAGGCTCGACTTGCTGCCAAGCGGCTTGTGGCAACAGGGACGCACTTTGCGATTTTCTCCGCCGCCGCGCCGAGGCTGGTTCCCCCTTCAGCGGCAAACGCCTATCCGGCCCGGCTGCCGTAAGGCAATTCACTATGACAGCCATCTTCGCCCCCCCTCCGCCGAGCTGGAAAGCCGAGGCTATCTCCACGCTCCGCCTCGCGGGGCCGATGGCGCTCACCAATCTGTTGCAGATGGCGATTTACGCGGTGGATGTGATTTTCGTGGCGCGACTGGGGGCGATTTCACTGTCTGCCGCCAGCCTGTCGGTGGCGGTGTACGGGTTGATCCTGTGGGCGGTGTCCGCGCTGACCGGATCGGTTTCCGCGCTGATCGCCGAAGAGATCGGCCGCCGCCGCCATGCCGTGCGCGAAGTGCGGCGCACGGTGCGGATGGGGCTGTGGCTAGCCATCATTGCGGGCTTGATCGGCACGGCGCTTTGTCTGGTCGGCGAACCGTTGATGCGGGCAACCGGGCAGGATGCGCAAGTGACCGCGCTGGCAGGCCCGTTTCTCGCGATTCTCAGCTTCGGCCTCGTGCCGATGGCGGTGGCCAACGTGCTGCGCGCCACATTGTCCGCATTGGGCCGCCCGGTGTTCACTACCGTGGTCGCGGCGCTGATGATCGGGGTCAACGCGCTGGGCAATTACATGCTGATCGAGGGGCACTGGGGCGCGCCAGCGCTGGGCCTGAACGGTTCGGCCATCGCATCGGGCATCACTGCGCTGGCGTTCGTCGCCACTTACGCGCTTGCCATCCAGTGGGACCGGCGGCTGCGGCGCTATGCCTTGTGGGGCCGCTGGTGGCTGTTCGACCGCGAGCGATTCGCGCGGGTATGGTGGATTGGCGCACCGGTAGGGATCACAATCATTGCCGAGGCGGGCATTTTCAACGCCGCTGCGTTCATGATGGGAGCGATTTCGCCCATATCGCTGGCCGCGCACACCATCGCGCTGCAAATCGCTGCCATCGCGTTTCAGATTCCATTCGGAATCGGGCAAGCAGCGACCATCCGCGTCGGCTACTACTACGGCGCGGGCAATGCGGCGGCGATCGGGCGCGCGGGTTGGACGGCGATCGGGATCGGCGTTGGGGTCATGTTGATCACCTCCGGCGCGATGATCCTGTTCCCGCAAACGCTGATGGGGCTGTATGTCGACACCGCCGATCCCGCCAATGCGGCGATGCTGGTGCTCGGCGGGCAATTTATGGTGGTCGCGGCGGCGTTCCAACTGTTCGACGGAGCGCAGGCTGTAGCGCTGGGGTCGTTGCGCGGATTGCAGGATACCAAGGTGCCGATGGCGTTTGCGCTGTTCGGTTATTGGGTGCCGGGGCTGCTCACCTGTTTTGTGCTCGGGTTCTACACCCCGTTAGCCGGGCTCGGGGTGTGGATCGGGCTGATGGTCGGGCTGATGGTGGTGGCCGGATTGCTGATCACGCGCTGGACGATGCGCGTGCGTTTGGGCCTTCTCCCCCGTCTTCCAGCCCGTCTTCAGGGTGAAAGAATCTAGGCGCTACTGGTTGACGGCCCGCTCTGGCCAAACCATATGCGCCGGGCTGGCACTCTCACCCGGAGAGTGCCAAAACTATAAACCACTCTAATTGGAAGAGGTCATAATTATGGCATTCCGTCCCCTGCACGACCGCGTGCTGGTCCGCCGCATCGAAGCCGAAGAAAAAACGGCTGGCGGCATCATCATCCCTGACAGCGCCAAGGAAAAGCCATCCGAAGGCGAAATCGTTTCCGTAGGCGAAGGCCTGCGTGACGACGAAGGCGCCCGGATCTCGCTCGACGTGAAAATCGGCGACCGCGTTCTGTTCGGCAAGTGGTCCGGCACCGAGGTGAAGCTCGATGGCGAAGACCTGCTGATCATGAAGGAAAGCGACATCATGGGCGTGATCGGCTGATCACTCCTTTCGCTACCTGACAACATCTCAAACAAAGGAATTACACAATGGCAGCCAAGGACGTAAAGTTCGGCCGCGATGCGCGTGAGCGCATTCTCAAGGGCGTCGATACGCTCGCCAATGCAGTCAAGGTTACGCTCGGTCCCAAGGGCCGCAACGTAGTCCTCGACAAGAGCTACGGCGCACCGCGCATCACCAAGGACGGCGTAACCGTCGCCAAGGAAATCGAACTCAAGGACAAGTTCGAAAACATGGGCGCACAGATGCTGCGCGAAGTGGCGTCGAAGACCAACGACATCGCTGGCGACGGCACCACCACTGCTACCGTGCTGGCTCAGGCTATCGTTCGCGAAGGCATGAAGTCGGTTTCGTCGGGCATGAACCCGATGGACCTGAAGCGCGGCATCGATCTGGCAGTCGAAAAGGTCGTTGCCGATCTTAAGGCACGTTCCAAGCCAGTGGCCGGTTCGGCTGAAATCGCACAGGTCGGGATCATCTCGGCCAATGGCGACCGCGTGGTTGGCGAAAAGATCGCTGAAGCCATGGAAAAGGTCGGCAAGGAAGGCGTAATCACCGTGGAAGAGGCCAAGGGCCTCGAATTCGAACTCGATGTCGTTGAAGGCATGCAGTTCGACCGCGGCTACCTGTCGCCTTACTTCGTGACGAACGCCGAAAAGATGACTGTGGAACTCGAAAATCCATACATCCTGATCCACGAAAAGAAGCTCTCGAACCTGCAAGCTATGCTGCCAGTGCTCGAAGCTGTGGTTCAGACCGGTCGTCCGCTGCTGATCATCGCTGAAGACATCGAAGGCGAAGCACTTGCTACCCTCGTGGTCAACAAGCTGCGCGGCGGCTTGAAGGTTGCTGCGGTCAAGGCTCCTGGTTTCGGTGATCGCCGCAAGGCGATGCTGCAGGACATCGCGATCCTGACCAAGGGCGAAATGATCTCCGAAGACCTCGGCATCAAGCTGGAGAACGTTACGCTCGCCATGCTCGGCCAGGCCAAGAAGGTCACGATCGACAAGGACAACACCACGCTGGTTGACGGCGCTGGCGAAGGTTCGGACATCAAGGCACGGGTCGAACAGATCCGCGCCCAGATCGAAGTCACCTCGTCCGACTACGACAAGGAAAAGCTGCAGGAACGTCTGGCCAAGTTGGCTGGCGGCGTTGCAGTGATCAAGGTCGGTGGTTCGACCGAAGTCGAAGTCAAGGAACGCAAGGATCGCGTTGACGATGCGCTGCACGCTACCCGCGCTGCGGTTGAAGAAGGCATCGTACCGGGCGGCGGCACGGCTCTGCTGTACGCTACCCGTGCGCTTGTTGGCATGGTTGGTGCAAACGACGATCAGACTCGCGGTATCGACATCATCCGCAAGGCGATCATCACTCCGCTGCGCCAGATCGCCGAAAACGCCGGCTTTGACGGCGCGGTTGTTTCGGGCAAGCTGATCGAACAGGACGACGAACAGCTCGGCTTCAACGCTTCGACCGACGTTTACGAGAACCTCGTAGCCGCCGGCGTGATCGACCCGACCAAGGTTGTTCGCACAGCGTTGCAGGATGCGGCTTCGGTCGCAGGCCTGCTGATCACCACCGAAGCGGCGATCGCTGAACTGCCAGAAGACAAGGCAGCTCCTGCCATGCCTGACATGGGCGGCATGGGCGGCGGAATGGGCTTCTAAGCCCCTTCTTAGTCTGACCGAGAAATGGGCCGGGGGAGCAATCCTCCGGCCCTTTTCATGTGCGCTTTCCACCTGCGTGATGCTGGGTTACTCTCCGGCAAAACAACGACAGGGGGATTCTCATGCGCAAATTGCTCATCGCCGCACTGGCCGCCACCGCACTTGCAGGCTGTTCCGCAGAGCCGGAAGCGCCCCCCGCCCCCACTTACGAAGCCCGCCAATACATGCAGGCGATCAACGACATCGCCCGCACCGACGATCAGGCCAAGGATGCCGCCCGTCTGCCCGGCGAGTTGCTCGCCTTCGCGCAGATCGACAAAGGCGAGATGGTCGGCGATTACATCATGGGCGGCGGCTACGTCACCCGGTTGCTGGCGATGGCAGTGGGTTCGGATGGCAAGGTCTATGCCTTCCAGCCCGATGAATTTATCGCCTTCCGCCCCGAATACGCGACTGAGCAGGATGCCGCCGTCGCGCCTTATTCCAACGATGACGGCACCCCGCGGCAAGTGCTGCCAGTGCGCGGGCCAGTCGCCGCGCCGCCCTTCCCCGTGCCACTCGACACGATCATCACGGTGATGAACCTGCACGATCTGTTTATCTCGCAAATGCCCGAAGGCACGGCAGCCACCGCGATTGCCTCGCTATATGCGGCGCTCAAACCCGGCGGCACGCTGGTGGTGGTGGATCATCTGGCGGCAAACGGCGGCGGGGTGGAAGCAGCCGATTCGCTGCACCGGATGGACCAGGCGCTGGCACTGGACGCGCTGACCACCGCAGGCTTCGTGCTGGAGGAGGAAAGCGACCTCTACTCCCATCCGAACGACCCGCGTACCGCGAATGTTTTCGAACCCGCAATCCAGGGGAAGACCGATCAGCTTGCCTGGCGCCTACGTAAGCCGGTCTGATATTTTGCTAAGGAACGCGCATAAACGCCCGAAAGCCGGAGATTTTCCCGTATTTACACGTATCGTCGCGCATTTCGCGCGCTTCATCGCTCGAGGATCGCATTAAGGTAACGTGTTAACCCATACCTCAGGTTAATCATGGCAAAGTGAGCATTATGAAAACTGCGCTATTTGGACGGATTATTGCGGCACTGGCGCTTTCGGCAGCGCCGCTGGCCGCCGCTTCCGCCCAATCAGTGCCGCTCGAGGCCGCGTTCGATCAGGCTTTCGGGACCGAGCAACGCGCTCCGCGTACCTATGATGCCATCTATGCCGATGATCTCACCCGCCAGATTTCGCTTATCGCGGATGGTAGCCGGGGCCGGATCGGGGTGTTCGCAGTGGACCTGGCAACGGGCCGCGAAATCTCGGTGCTGGGTGATCAGCGCTTCCCGATGGCCAGCACCAGCAAGATCGCGATTGCTGCGACCTATCTCGAAATGGTCGATCAGGGCCGCGTCAGCCTCACTTCCGAATTCCCGCTGATGGTGCCGCAGAGTTCGCGGCGCTTTTCCTCGGCTATTGCTCCGGTGCGTCCGGGCCAGCATATGTCCGCGCTGGCGCTGATCGATCTGATGATCACGCGCAGTTCCAATCCCGCCACCGACGCCTTGCTCGCCGCAGTGGGCGGACCGGCGGTGGTGAATGACTGGGCGCGCCGCGCTGGTATCGCCGATTTCAACCTGACGCGCGACATTGCGACACTCGTACGCGATGATGGCGAGTTCGATCCCGCCGTGCATATCGATCTGCGCGACAGTGCCACTCCGCAAAGCATGGTCGCACTGCTATCGGGCATTTATCAGGGCCGCTGGCTGTCTGCCAGCAGCCGCGCGGTTATCATGAGCGCGATGGAACGCTGCCGCACCGGCACACGCCGCATTCCGGCACTGATGCCCGCAGGCGTGCTGGTCGCGCATAAGACCGGATCGCTGAACAACACTTCCAGCGATATCGGGATCATCACCATGCCCGATGGCCGCTCGATTGCTTTGGCGATCTACGTCACCGGACAGGGAGAACGCGGCAACCGGGAAGCCCGCATCGCCAATATCGCACGAGCCATTTACGATGGCTATCAGGCGACCGGCCCGAGCTTCGCCAATGCTGACTACCCAGCCCGCGCCGACGCAAACTGAAGGCTGCGGCTTCAATAGCCTTCGCAGCCCGTCCGCTGCTCCTGACTAACACCCTCGCCAATTTCCGCTCATCCTGAGCCTGTCGAAGGACGGGCGTATCGTATCGCTAACCCGATTGCGGAACCGGCAGCGCTTGCGAACCTTTAAGCGGGGCCGTTCCATCTGCACACCGGGCAACGAAAAGGGGCGCAGCCTTTCGGCCACGCCCCCAATTTTCGTACTGTAGCGCGAGATTACTCGGCAGCAGCGGTAGCTTCGGCAGCGGCATCAACAGCAGCGTCGGCAGCGCCTTCAGCTTCCATAGCAGCGTCCGTAGCGGCATCGGCAGCTACTTCAGCGCCTTCAACGGCGGTATCAACAGCCGCGTCAGCAGCCATCGCGTCGGTGTTAGCTTCTTCAACAACTACGTCTTCTACAGGAGCTTCTTCAGCTGGTTCCGAACAAGCCGAAACAGCGAGGGCAGCAGCGGCGATGGAAGCTACGAGCATGATCTTGCGCATGAGATAAATCCTTGAACTGCGAGATGTGGGGCGAATTTTTCTCCGTCCCTGCTGCCTAAATAAAGCCACAATTTGGGCAGCGCAAGCGAAATGTGGCGCAAATGCGGCAGGCTGGTGCTGGGCCCTGCCCGCTTCCCTTTCATCCGCGCAATATCATGAGTTTAGGGCGCAACCGCAGGCCGCAAAAAAGGGGCGCGGTCAGATGACCGCGCCCCCGATTGCATTACCGAAATTCGGTAAGAGTTAGTCAGCAGCAGCTGCAGCAGGAGTTTCTTCCTGAATTTCGCCTTCGGCAGCAGCAGCGCCGGCAGCAACCGCATCGGCGCCTTCGTCAACCGCTGCGCCCGCATCATCAACTGCGCCTTCGACTGCTGCGCCAGCGGCGTCGACATTGGCGGCGGTATCGTCAACCGCGCCATCAACGGTGGCTTCAGCAGCGTCTTCAGTGCCTTGCGAGCAAGCCGAAACGGCGAGGGCTGCGGCGGCGATGGAAGCGACGAGCATGATCTTGCGCATGTGAAATTCCTTGATGTATTTGCCAACGGCTTGCGATTTTACGGCACGCCAAACCCAGCGATCCGGGCCTGTGGTGAAACTAATGCAGAAATATTCCGGCGCAACTGAAATGTGGCACAAATGCGGCGAATCGAGTTGGCCAAGTTTCGCAGGATAGTGCTGCCCCCCGTGACCAGCGCGCCGCAAGCTGCTAGCAGATTACCATGCCCGAAAAACAGCATCTCTATCTGGTCGACGGTTCGGCTTATATCTTTCGCGCCTATCACCGCCTCCCGCCGCTGACCAACCCGGCGGGCACCCCGGTGGGCGCGGTTTACGGGTACACCACCATGTTGTGGAAGCTGGCCGACGATCTGCACAAGGCGGACGGCCCGACCCATCTGGCGGTGATTCTGGACAAGTCGAGCCAGACCTTCCGCAACGACCTGTACGAACACTACAAGGCCAATCGCCCCGAACCGCCGGAGGATTTGAAGCCGCAGTTCCCGCTGATCCGCGACGCCACCCGGGCGTTTTCGCTCCCCTGCATCGAGGAACAAGGGTTCGAAGCGGACGATCTGATCGCCAGCTATGCACTTGCCGCGACCCGCAAAGGCTGGGACGTCACCATCGTTTCGTCCGACAAGGATCTGATGCAGCTGATCGGCCAATGCGCCGAAACCGACCTCGAACCCGGCGTCACCGAGGGCGGCTGCATCGACATGCTCGACACGATGAAGGACGCGCGCATCGGGCGGACCGAAGTGATCGAAAAATTCGGCGTCGGGCCCGAATTGGTCGGCGATGTGCTGGCGCTGATGGGCGATACCTCGGACAACATCCCCGGCATTTTCGGCATCGGCCCCAAAACCGCCAGCAAGCTGATCGCCGACAACGGCAGCCTCGCCGCCGCGCTCGATTCGGCGGAAGGCATGAAGCCTTCCAAACTTCGCGACCGGCTGATCGAAGGGCGCGAAATGGCGCTGCTCAGCCGGGTACTGGTGACGCTGAAAAGCGATTGCGATATGCCGGTGGCGTTGGACGATATGCTGATTACGGCGATCCCGCCCGAGCCGCTGATCGAATTTCTCACCACCCACGGGTTCCACTCGCTCCTGAAGCGGCTCGATGCCGGGCGCGGTAGCCCGGACCGGAAGACCAACCTCAACCCGGACAAACCGCGAATCGCAGGCGAGCCCGCCGCGCCCGCGGGCAATCGCCAGCCGCTGCCCGAAATGCCGCCGATCGACCGGACGGCCTATGAATGCGTGCAAACCCGTGAGCGGCTGGAGGCATGGATTGCCCGCGCATTCGCGGCGCGGATTATGGCGGTGGATACCGAAACCAGCGCGCTCGATGCGATGAAAGCCGATCTGGCGGGGATTTCGCTGGCGCTCGGCCCGAACGATGCCTGCTACATCCCGCTCGGCCATCATAGCGTTGGTGGCGGCGGCAGCGATATGTTCGCCGAAAAGCCGGAGCAGGTGCCGATGGCCGAAGCGATCGCCTTGCTGAAGCCGCTGCTGGAAAGCGATGCGGTGCTCAAGATCGGGCAGAACATCAAATATGATCTGAATATTCTGGCGCGGCACGGCATCGCGGTCGGCCCGATCGACGATACGATGGTGATGAGTTTCGATCTGGATGCCGGGCGTTCGATTGACGGTATCGGCGGCGGGCACGGGATGGACGAACTTTCCACCCGCCACCTCGGCCACACCACGATGACCTTCAAGGACATCTGCGGCAGCGGCAAGAAGCTGATCCCGTTCAGCGAAGCGCCGCTGGACCGCGCCACGCAATATGCGGCGGAAGATGCCGATGTGACCTGGCGCTTGTGGAAACACCTCAAACCGCGCCTCGCGCTGGAAGGCGGCACGCGGGTTTACGAGATGGTCGACCGGCCTTTAGTGCCGGTTGTGGCTGGCATGGAGCGCAACGGGATCAAGGTGGACCGGGGCCAACTCGCCCGCCTGTCCGACGAATTCGGCCGCGAAATCGCGCGCATCGAAGGCGAGGTGCACGCGCTGGCGGGGGAACCGTTCACCATCGGCAGCCCTAAGCAGCTCGGCGATATTCTGTTCGACAAGCTGGGTTACAAAGGCGGGCGCAAAGGCAAGAGCGGGCAATATTCGACCGATCAGGCGATCCTCGAAGGCCTCGCCACCCAAGGCGCGGAAGTTGCGACCAAGGTGCTGGAATGGCGGCAACTTTCCAAGCTCAAGTCGACCTATACCGATGCATTGCAAGCCGCGATCAACCCGGCGACCGGGCGCGTGCACACTTCCTATTCGCTGGTCGGCGCGCAAACCGGGCGGCTGTCTTCGACCGACCCGAACTTGCAGAACATCCCGATCCGCACCGAAATCGGGCGGCAAATCCGCAAGGCGTTCGTGGCGGACGAGGGCAATGTGCTGCTCGCCGCCGATTATTCGCAGATCGAGCTGCGGCTGGCGGCGCATATGGCCGGGGTCGACACGCTCAAGGAAGCGTTCGCCAACGGCGAGGATATTCACTCTCGTACAGCGCTGGAGATGTACAGCGTGGTCGACCGCGACACCCGTGCGCGTGCGAAAACGATCAACTTCGCGATCCTGTACGGCATCAGCCGCTGGGGTCTGGCAGGCCGCTTGGGCGTCGAAGCGGACGAGGCGCAGGCGATGATCGACCGCTATTTCGAACGCTTCCCCGGCATTCAGCGCTACATCGTCAGCACGCTCGAACAGGTGCGCGAGCAGGGCTATTCGGAAACCCTGTTCGGCCGCAAAACGTGGTTCCCGCGCATTACCTCGCAAAATCAGGCGGAGCGACAGGGTAGCGAACGCGCCGCGATCAACGCACCGATCCAGGGCACCAGCGCGGATATCATCAAGCGCGCGATGGTGCGGATGGGGCCAGCTTTGGCAGACGCGGGCCTTCCGCAAGTGCGGATGCTGCTGCAAGTGCACGATGAACTGGTGTTCGAATTGCCCGAAGGCGACGTTACCGCCGCCAGCCCGGTGATCGAGCGGGTGATGGCGGAAGCGGCGCTGCCCGCCGTCACGCTCGACGTTCCGTTGGGGATCGAGATCGGCCACGGGATTAGCTGGGACGCGGCGCATTGACCGCGTTTGACCGCATGACCGACTGGGCACCGGATTTCGCGGTGTCCCTGCTTGCCGCAGGCATCGGCGTGGCGCTGGCGCTGGCAGTGCATTTCGCGGTGTTCAAGGTGCTCGGCCGCATAAGCCAGGCCAGCGAAGGCAAGGCGGACGATATCGTAGTCGCGCATCTCAAGCGCCCCACGCGCTGGGCGTTGATTGCGCTCGGCATCGTGATGGCAGCGCGCGAGGTGCCTGATCTTTCCGTGGTGTGGGAAAAGCTGGCCGGATTCGTCATGCCCGCGCTGATCGGGTGGATGGCGCTGGCGATCCTCAAGGCGGGGATCGAGGCCGCCGCGCTACATGCCGATGCCGGGGTGGTGGACGAGGTTCAGGCCCGTCGCCGCCGCACGCGGCTCGCGATTTTCGGGCGGATTGCCACTTTCATCGTGCTCACCATCACCATTGGGCTGATGCTGTTTTCGATTCCCGGCGTGCGCGAAGTCGGGGTGACTTTGATGGCCTCGGCTGGTCTGGCCGGGCTGGCAGTGGGTGCGGCGGCTCAGCCTACGCTCAAATCGCTGATCGCGGGCCTGCAAATGGCGCTGACCGAACCGATCCGGCTGGGCGATCTGGTGACAATCGACGGCGAAACGGGGCGGGTGGAGGATATCCGCTCCGCCTTCGTGATCGTGCGCATCTGGGATGACCGGCGGATGATCGTGCCTTCGGTGCGGTTCTTGGATACAACCTTCATCACCTCCACCCGGCAGGGATCGGCCAGCACCGGGGCGGTGATGCTGTATGTCCGGCCCGAGGCGGATGTGGCCGCGATCCGTGCCGCGTTTCTGGAACGGCTGCGCGAGAATCCGAAATGGGACGAGCGCAAAGGTGCCGTGGCGGCGACCAATGCCACGGTCGATTCGCTCGAACTGCGGCTATCTATGAGCGCGCGCGATCCGGGCCAGTTGTTCGATCTGCGCTGCGAAATGCGCGAGGCGATGCTGGCGTGGCTGCATGAACATCAGCCGGAGATGATCGGTACGCCGGTGGCCAGGTGAGGCCTGCTCCCGCCCCGTTCACGGAGCGGGAGCTGCGCCTCATGGATGCTTCGTCTCGCGCGTGCTTTCCACCATGCCTTCGGTCAGGAACCCAATCGGGCGCACTTCCATTGCGCGGCGTTTGAGCTCGCCCTTCATCTTGGCGTATTCGCCTTCCATCTGCTCGGTCACAGTCGGGCGGCTTTCGGTGAGTGCCTCCGCGAAATCGGCGCCAGTGACGTTGTCCGGCGCGCCATTCGCGCGGCGAATCGCGTTCAGGCCCGCGCGGCGCACCACATCGCCCAGATCGGCACCGGTGTAGCGTTCCGTTTTGCCCGACAACGCGGCCAGATCGACATCACCCGCCAGCGGCATATTCGCCGTCTGGATTTTCAGGATATGCTCGCGCCCCGCCCGGTCCGGCGGGCCGACATAGACCAGTTCATCGAACCTGCCGGGCCGCAGCAACGCCGGATCGACCAGCGTGGGCCGGTTGGTCGCGCCGATTACCACGATGGCGTTCAACTCCTCCAGCCCGTCCATTTCGGCCAGGATGGTGTTGACGACGCGCGCGGTCGCCTGCGGCTCGCCCGATCCGCTGCCGCGTGCCGGAACCAGCGAATCGATCTCGTCGATGAAGATCACGCACGGGGCCACTGCCCGCGCGCGGGCGAACAGCTTGGCTATCTGCTGTTCGCTTTCGCCGTACCATTTTGACAGCAGATCGCTCGATTTGATCGAGATGAAGTTCGCTTCCGATTCCTTCGCCACCGCCTTGGCCAGCAGCGTTTTGCCGGTGCCGGGAGGGCCATAGAGCAGGAAGCCTTTAGCAGGGCGGATGCCCAAGCGGGTGAACGCATCGGGGTTCTTGAGCGGCAATTCCACGCCTTCGCGCAGCAGTTCCGCCGCTTCGGTCAGCCCGCCGATATCCGCCCAGCCCACGGTCGGGGCCTGCACCATCACTTCGCGCATAGCCGATGGCTGCACCCGCTTGAGCGCGCTGCGGAAGTCTTCCTTCTCCACCTGCAATTCGGCGAGCACTTCGGGCGGCACGGTGCGCGCGTCGAAATCGATCTTGGGCATGATCCGGCGGACCGCCTCGATGGCTGCCTCGCGCGCCAATGCCGCCAGATCCGCGCCGACAAACCCGTGGGTGGAGCGCGCCAGTTCCTTCAGATCGACGCCTTCGCCCAGCGGCATGCCGCGCGTGTGGATGCCGAGGATTTCGCGCCGTCCGCTTTCATCGGGCACCCCGATCACGATCTCACGGTCGAACCGGCCCGGCCTGCGCAGGGCTTCGTCGATCGCATCGGGGCGGTTGGTGGCCGCGATCACCACCAGATTGGCGCGCGATTTCAACCCGTCCATTAAGGTGAGCAATTGCGCGACCAGCCGCTTCTCTGCCTCGCCCTGCACTTCCTGGCGCTTGGGAGCGATCGAGTCGATCTCGTCGATGAAGATGATCGCAGGCTGCGCGCGTTCGGCAGCTTCGAACACTTCGCGCAGCCGCTTCTCGCTCTCACCATAGGCGGAACCCATGATTTCGGGGCCATTGATGGTGAAGAACTCGGCGTCCGATTCGCTCGCCACGGCCTGCGCCAGCCGGGTCTTGCCGGTGCCTGGCGGCCCGTGAAGCAACACACCCTTGGGCGGATCGACGCCCAGCCGGGTGAACAATTCAGGATAGCGCAGCGGCAGTTCGACCATCTCGCGCAGCGCCCGGATGGTATCGCCCATCCCGCCGACATCATCGTAATTGACCGTGCCGCGGCCGTCCTTCGGTTCCTCGAATTCGGCGCGCAGTTCAATCTCGGTATTGGCGTCGATCACCACCACGCCCTTGGGGCTGGCGGAAACCACCCGCAGGCGAATTTCGGTGAGCGCATAGGCAGGCGCATTGAACATCCGGCGCACTTCGGGCGGCACGTTCTGCACCGGCTGCTGGCCGTGGGTCGCCACCAGATCGCCAGAGGTGAGCGGGCGGCCGAAGAAGATGCGCTTCAGCGCCTCGGTCGGTCCTTGCAGGCGCATTTCGGGGCGTGCCGGAGCGAACACCACGCGGGTGGCGGGCTTGGTAGTTGCGCGGCGGATGGTGACGTGTTCGCCGGATGAGGTATCGGCATTGGCGCGCTGCAACCCGTCCAGCCGGATGACTTCGAGCGCCTCGTCCTCCTCATACGCGGGTACGGCAATGGCGGCGGTGATGCGCTTGCCTTCGATCTCGACCGGGTCGCCTTCCTTCAGGCCGAGCGCCAGAAACGCACTACGCGGAATGCGCGCGACGCCTCGGCCCGATTCGTCCTGCCGGGCAGCCGCCACTTGCAACCGCAAGGTGCCTGCTTCCAAAACTGCCGCATCGCTTGCCATCCGCTTGCCTTCCTAACTCAACGTCTTGCCTAACTCGGCAACTTGAACATGAAGCTAGGGACGCGACCGAGCGATTGCAAACCGCCCTAAGCACAAAGGGGGCTGCAAAAGAAAAGAGGCCCGGTTGTTGCCAACCGGGCCTTTTGAAGTTTGGGAGAGGATGCCTGAAAGGCAGGGAGAGATATGCTGGAGACTCGGGTTTGCCGCAAGTGCGAAAAGAGCAATTGGAGTTGCGCATTTTGCAAGTTGGATATTTTAGCAGGAATTCCAATGGTTTGGGTATTTCAATGCTGAGCCATGTTCGTTGCGTTTTGCTATTTATGTCCGTTCGAAACGAATCATGCTGCATCGCAACATTGAGATTCGCGTGGTAAGCTCCCTAATCGCCTGGCTGCGGCGCGGTTGATGACAAATCGGTGCCGCCTGCTTACAGCCTCAGGCGTAATGGAGGACTGATGAACAAACTTTACCCCAGCGCCGCAGCCGCACTCGACGGTGTGCTGTCAGACAACATGCTCATCGCCAGCGGCGGGTTCGGGCTGTGCGGGCTGCCCGAACGGCTACTTGAAGCGATCCGGGCGAGCGGGGTGACGGGCCTCACCTTCGCCAGCAACAATGCCGGGATCGATAATGAGGGCATCGGGATGCTGCTGCGCACGCGGCAGGTGAAGAAGATGATCAGTTCCTATGTCGGCGAGAACAAGGAGTTCGAGCGGCAATATCTGGCAGGAGAGTTGGAGGTAGAGTTCTGCCCGCAAGGCACCCTAGCCGAACGGATGCGCGCAGGCGGTGCAGGCATTCCCGGCTTCTACACCAAGACTGGCGTCGGCACGGCGGTGGCCGAGGGCAAGGAAGTGATGCAGTTTGCAGGCCGCGACGGGCAAGTGGACGACTACATCCTCGAACGCGGCATCTTCGCCGATCTCGCCATCGTGAAGGCGTGGAAGGCCGACACCACCGGCAATCTGGTATTCCGCAAGACCGCGCGCAATTTCAACCTGCCCGCCGCCACCTGCGGCAAAATCTGCGTGGTGGAGGTGGAGGAAGTGGTCCCGGCCGGCTCGCTCGATCCAGACAGCATCCACCTGCCCGGCGTGTATGTGCAGCGGATGATTATCGGCGCGCCGTATGACAAGAAGATCGAATTCACCACCACTCGCACCACGGATGTCGGCTGATGACCACCCACGATCACCTCACCAAAGGTTGGACCCGCGACCAGATGGCTGCCCGCGCCGCGCTGGAATTGCAGGACGGCTATTACGTCAATCTCGGCATCGGCATTCCCACTTTGGTGGCCAACCACATTCCCGCAGGCGTGGAAGTTACGCTGCAATCGGAGAATGGGATGCTCGGCATCGGGCCCTTCCCCCTGCTCGAAGATGTGGATGCGGACCTGATCAATGCGGGCAAGCAGACGATCAGCGAACTGCCGCACACCGCCTATTTTGACAGCGCCGCCAGCTTCGCGATGATTCGCGGCGGGCATATCGACCTGACGGTGCTCGGCGCGATGGAGGTTAGCGAAGGGGGCGACATCGCCAACTGGATGATCCCCGGCAAGATGATCAAGGGGATGGGCGGCGCGATGGATCTGGTCGCCGGAGTGAAGAAGATCATCGTGGTGATGGAACACGTGGCCAAGGATGGCAGCGCGAAATTCATCCCCGAATGCACCTTGCCGCTGACCGGGCGGAACGTGGTGGATATGGTGATTACCGACCTCGCCGTGTTCCACCGGCCCGATCACGCCAGCCCGTTCCAATTGGTGGAACTGGCGCCGGGCGTCACCGCAGAAGAAGTTCGCGAAAAAACCACCGCTCAATACCAAGGATGACCCCCGCGATGCTCCCTGATGTTCCCCTCACCCGCGGCGACGGCACCCCCGACAGCCTTGGCGCCCATGCTGGCAACGTGCTGCTGGTGGTCAACACGGCATCGCAATGCGGGCTAACCCCGCAATATGCCGGGCTTGAGGCGCTGCACGAGCGGCTCGGCGCGCGCGGATTTGAAGTATTGGCCTTCCCGGCCAATGATTTCGGATCGCAGGAACCGGGCAGCGACGACGAGATCGCCAGCTTTTGCGAGGTCAATTTCGGGGCGAGCTTCCCGATTTTCGCCAAGGGCAGCGTAGTCGGCGATACCAAGCAGCCGCTCTATGCCGCACTCACCGCCGCCGCACCGACCAAGCGCGGCAATGCGGATGCAATGCGCGAACGCTTCCTTTCGAAGGGCATGGTGCCGAACGGAGACCCCGAAGTGCTGTGGAACTTCGAGAAGTTCCTGATCGGCCGCGACGGAGCAGTGATCGCCCGCTTCGCCCCGGCGACCACACCTGATGATCCTGAACTGCTGGCCGAAATCGAACGCGCACTCGAAGCCTGAGTTGCGGGTGGCCTACACACTCATCACCGCGAACCGGAACTATTCGAGCTGGTCGCTACGCCCGTGGGTGCTGCTCAAGGCGCTTGGCATCCCGTTTGAAGACCGGATCGAGCTGTTCGAACTGCCCGATAATTACGCCGTGTTCCGCGCGTTCTCGCCCTCCGGGCAGGTGCCGGTGCTGCTGGATGGGAAGCGGACCGTGTGGGATTCGCTCGGCATCGTGTTGTATCTGGCCGAACGGCACGCAGGCGTGTGGCCAGCCGACGAAGCCGCGCGGGCATTTGCGCAATGTGCG
>Ga0247817_10000416_pt1 | contig 24246 bp, 20 predicted proteins | sample UWRJL212509R1_FD_178010 | JGI IMG/M metagenome (GOLD analysis project Ga0247817, IMG submission 178010) | Plant litter microbial communities from Arlington Agricultural Research Station in Wisconsin, United States - UWRJ-L212-509R-1 | ecosystem: Environmental > Terrestrial > Plant litter >...
GCTAATCAAAAAACGCTTGGTTGTTGATGCAGGAATTGGATTTCAATATGGGCTTCTAGGAGAAATGTACTATCCCGATTATAATCAAGGCTGGCATAAAATGATCACAAGGGAAAATTACATGCCTGTTATTTTAAACATTGGTTATGCTTTTTAATTTTCATGAATAAACTTCTACATTAATATTAATTTTTATCTTGTGAACAAGCCATCATAAAAAACATGATTGTCGGACCACAAAAAGCTAATCCGACAATCATATATGCACAATCATCTACTTTACTCACACATCCATCGGCACATCCATAACCAACACATATGCGTGATCGCTCACGTTGAATTCAATAGTATCCGTTGCTTCAATGCCAACAGCATCTCTTCTTGAAAGTGTTTCTCCTTCAATATCGATCTTCCCTTCGATCACAAATACATACACCCCATTTCCAGAACGTTTTTTTGAATAGGAAACTGTCGTTCCTTTTTCGAATTTACCCAATGAAAACCATGCATCCTGATTGATCTGCAACGCACCTGTTGTGTCTTCCAATGGTGATACGACATTCAACCACTTACCCTGCATGCTTGCAGGTTCAAATGTTTTTTCACCATATCGCGGTTCAATGTTTCTGCTTTTCGGAAACAACCAGATCTGCAATAAATTCAATGAATCTGTAGTTGATGCATTGTACTCAGAGTGAGTCAATCCTTTTCCGGCAGACATGATCTGTACATCGCCTGCTTTGATCACCGATGTATGGCCCATGCTATCTTTATGCCTCAATGCACCTTCCAACGGAATGGTAATAATTTCCATGTTGTTGTGCGGGTGCATTCCAAAGCCGTGACCAGCATCGATAATATCATCGTTCAAGACACGCAATGCACCAAATTGCTCGCGGTCTTCATTATAATATCCTGCAAAACTGAATGTGTGTTTGGCGTTTAACCAGCCATGATCAGCAGATCCTCTGCTGTCGGCTCTATGTATAACTGTTTGTATTTCCTTTTTCATAGTAGTAATTCCTATTTACATGTTACAACATCTATTATTTAAAAAAAGTGCCATAATTGTGTGAAACAGGATTTAATGATTAAACAGGAAGAGAGGTTTAACTTAATACAATCCCTAATTGTTTGCAACCTATTTCAGGACGAGACAGACAGGTAAATCCTATTTGTCCTTAATTCCTGATTCAGAAAAAATCAGACGATAAAAAACCTACAACCCAATGATCGAAGGAGCGTCTATTCCTCGTAAATTAATACGTAATCTAGGTGTTGTAGATGTTACAATTTTAAAGGTAGAAACCTCTTCAGGTGCATTCGGGAAGAAATAAAACCGCAGATCTAATTCGTCGAAAACTAAGTTTTCATTTTTAGTTCTGAAACCTGCAGCGAAGCCTGAATACAATTTATTATTGTACAAAAACTCAGTTTCGGTGCCAACCTGCGCCACCTGCGCCAGCAAAACAAAAGCGAATCTGAATCCAAATAGCCGAAACCGTGGAAACATATTGGTCATAACACTGAATGAAGATGTTTGATAGCCCAACAAAGATGGTGCATAGAACTGCTGCAGACCATTGAGATCGTTGATATTCAGTCCAGAGTTAAACTGAGGTTTGATTATTTTGGCGTAGTTGAGAGTTACATAATACCTGGATTTCCAGCGACCGATTTTATGTATTTTGGTCATGAATGTACCTTCGCCTTTTACAAATAAATCCTGTACGTGGTTTGTATTATTGTAAAATGCAGATGTTCGTAAATCAAGAAAAAAGAAATCACCTTGCTTTGTTTTCCAGCTATTAAACGTTGCAACGCCGATATAATACCGTAAGGAACTAAGCGTTTCCTGTACGCCTGAATTAATTATATAGGAATACCCATAAGGAATATCTTCTGTTCTTCCGAAGCCATAAATATAACGTGTTTTGTAGTAATCATATCGAAAATAGGTTGCTTGTCCGAGGCTAAAATTCGAGTTGTTATACTGCGGACTTCTTAAGGCTATTTCCTGATTGGGCTGCCGTTCAAATTGACAATTGAAATAACGTGCCGATAAAAATAGACGTGAACGGTTTTGTCGAGAAATGATATCGTAATCATCACCTGTAGTTTTAAAACCGGAAAACGTTATACCACCCCAAATATCATGAACGTTATATTTGTAGCTGTAAAAACTGGTATCAACATCTCCGCGTGTATTGATCGACCAGTTGTTTGAATAAAAATAACCACCGGCCAAGCGCGCAGTAGGCATGTAAATGGGGCGAAGAGCACCAACTGTTATACTTGTTTCGTCTTGCCTGCCAAGACGCACTCCCCCATTCAATTCTGAATACCGAAAATATGGATTGATAAATGTTCCGAGTACATTATTTTTCATATATGTAATCTCGCTAGCCAATGGTATCGCCAGAGTTGATCGGTATTGTCCTTTATAGGTAAGCGATTGCCCCATGCCTAAAAAATTTTCATCATACAGTTTCCACTGATAATAATTCACATCGTTGGGAACAAAACTACCTCCAATAGACCATAGATCCTGAACAAGAACTTCAATATCGACACTGTCTTTCGAGTGCCGTACTTTTTTCACAAAAATCCGGGCATCGTGCATGTACGGTAGTGTCCGCAACAAACGTTCATTATCGGCCAAACGATTTTGATCGACAACCGAATCGTGTTTGATGAATAAATTATCCCGGATAACAAAAGTTTTGGTTTTTTCATGCAGCGATTCAGAAACTTTTTCAATCCATAAAACCTTTTTTACATACACTGTATCTACAACATCCTCGCTGAATACCTTTTCCTTTTTTATATAAATATTCCGGATTATTTTTCCTTCATAAGCTGCGTAGGGATTTTCACTTTTGATCAAAAAAGTAGTATCATAATCCACAAAGCGCTCAGGATTCTCCAAATAGATCTCGTCCCATAATCGACGAACATATCTATTGTTGACATAATTCTCATAATCTTTTCGCTTTTTATAATTTGCATTACCTGGCAAGTAGATAACAGTATCATCCTGTGAGCGAATGATCGTATCTTTCAGAACTAAAAACTGGCTTTTTTTTAATTTAACAGCAATTCGCTGGCTGTATCCATTAAAAATAAAGCTACACATACATATTGCAGCAAAAAAGAATCGGATCAGCGAATTATATCGTAAATACACTTTCAAAATTTTTGAATGACAATAAATTTGAAATGGTAATTTTTAAATGAAGTGTAAGAATGGTGAACAACCAAATTTCTAACAGAAAGTGGTATTACGAACAATTTACAAAAACACCTTAATATTAGAATAAATCCATTAAAATGTAATTACACGAATATAGATAGCATTTACATTATTTCAATACACTTTACTTGACCTATACCGAAAATAGAATATGATTCACTCAATGCCAATCATTAATTAATCGTTTATTCCTTTCATTGAACAGATTTCATTCAGTATTTTTCTTTAAGTTTGTACTATTATGTCATTCTTCGAAAAACTAAAAGAGCGTTGGGGTATTACCAGCAACTGGCGCTTGATCAAAATACTCCTGATCTTCTCTTTAACTGGTATGTCGTCAGTATATGTCAGAAAATTTATTTTCCCGCTAATAGGTATTACAGAAACGACGTCTTTATGGATTAAAATTCCTTCTTGGCTCGTATTGATCACACCATTCTATTATATGTTTATGGTCTTCTACGCAATTCTGCTGGGAGAGAAAGAATTCTTCTTTAACATGATGTCTAAATCATTCTCTAGATTCAAGAGAAAGAAATAAAAATTTAACGCATAGAAATAAAAAATGGTCTCCGTGCAAATTGCATGGAGACCATTTTTTTTATTTCTATTTTCAGTTCGTTCTTACAGAATTGACTCAGCCAAAACGATCACTTTATCGTGTAATACTTCAACTACACCACTGTCTATTTTAAATACCTTTTCTTCTTTAGCCAAGCGGATTGTTACATCGCCTTTTTCTAACGTAGAAATAATAGCAGCGTGTTTCGGCAACACTTCAAAGCGACCAGCAACGCCGGGTACTTGTACAGAAGTGATTTCTCCGCTAAAAACTTTTTGATCGGGTGTTAGTATTTCTAAATACATGATCAGAGGGGTTAAAACCGGTTGCAAATTTCTTTGCAACCGGAATTTCAAGGATTGGTATTATTATTTTTTAGAAGAATCTGCTACCAGTTTTTCACCTTTAGCAATTGCTTGTTCGATGTTACCAACAAGGTTGAACGCTGCTTCAGGAAGGTGATCTAATTTACCATCCATGATCATGTTGAAACCTTTGATCGTATCCTTAATGTTTACTAACTCACCTTTAAGACCAGTAAACTGTTCAGCTACGTGGAAAGGTTGAGATAAGAAACGTTGTACACGACGCGCTCTGTGAACGGCTTGTTTATCTTCTTCAGACAATTCATCCATACCAAGGATCGCGATGATATCCTGAAGCTCTTTATAACGTTGTAAAATTTCTTTTACACGCTGAGCACAGTTGTAATGTTCTTCACCAAGAATTTCTAAGCTCAGGATACGTGAAGTAGAATCCAATGGATCCACTGCCGGATAAATACCTAATTCAGAGATTTTACGGTTCAATACCGTTGTTGCATCTAAGTGAGCGAATGTTGTTGCCGGAGCCGGATCCGTTAAATCATCTGCAGGTACATAAACTGCTTGTACAGATGTAATAGAACCTCTCTTCGTAGAAGTGATACGCTCCTGCATTGCACCCATTTCTGTTGCTAATGTCGGTTGGTAACCTACGGCAGATGGCATACGACCTAACAAGGCAGATACTTCAGAACCTGCTTGTGTAAATCTGAATATATTGTCAATAAAGAATAAGATATCACGACCTTGACCCTGACCATCTCCATCACGGAAATATTCCGCTACTGTAAGACCAGCCAAAGCAACTCTTGCTCTTGCTCCAGGAGGTTCGTTCATCTGACCGAACACCAATGTAGCCTGAGACTTTAATAATTCATTAGAATCTACTTTAGATAAATCCCAATCACCTTTTTCCATCGCATGTTTGAAATCTTCACCGTAACGAATTACGTTTGATTCAATCATTTCACGAAGTAAATCGTTTCCTTCACGTGTACGCTCACCCACACCAGCAAATACAGAAAGACCTGCATACGCTTTAGCGATGTTGTTGATCAATTCCATGATCAATACGGTTTTACCAACACCAGCACCACCGAAAAGACCGATTTTACCGCCTTTTACATATGGTTCAAGCAAATCGATTACTTTAATACCAGTAAATAATACCTCAGTATTTGTAGATAAATCTTCAAATTTAGGCGCCTGACGGTGAATTGACATACGTTTTTCAGCTGGCTTAGATGGAATACCATCAATACCATCGCCTACAACGTTATATAAACGACCACGAATATCTTCGCCAACTGGCATAGAAATTGGCATGCCGTACGTTTTCACTTCCATTCCTCTCATCAAACCATCTGTAGAGTCCATCGCGATTGTACGTACACGATCTTCTCCTAAATGCTGTTGACATTCAAGAATTACTTTTTGTCCGTCTGGACGAACTACTTCCAATGCATCTAAAATCTGAGGAAGATTGTATTCTCCTTCAAATCCTACGTCTACAACAGGACCGATAATCTGAGTTATTTTACCAATATTTGCCATGAATTGCGTATTATAGAAACGATATATTTCAAAATTTGCGACTGCAAAAATAGGTTATTATTATTTCAAACCCAAGAAGCAAAAGATATTATTCTGGATTCGTGAAAAACTTTATCCGGTATTATCTAAATACTCTAGCATTTTGAACTTTAACAAGATTGAAAGGAATTTCTCCAACATACTTACATATTGGGATCTGCCTATTTAAACGTACGTAAAAATACGTACACATAAAATATAATTTCGACATCCTATATAAATACATTATTTTTAAACCTATGAATCAAAAATCCGTAGGTGAATTCAAGACTTTTAAATTATCACTTTATTAATATTTTAAACATTATGAAAAAAACGTTACGCGCTTTTTTATTGTTAGCGCTTTTTATTCTGCAGGTGCAGGTGAACGGGCAGCAATTAGCTGCTGAAAAAACAGTTGATATTTCAGGTAAAGCAAACCGCGGCTACATCGGAAATGTAGTTCGCGATGATAAGACCCGAGAAATTGCAGTTACATATGTAACAAAATCAACCAATTCAAAAGTAAAATTTGAAATTTACACATTTGATTATGAATTGAATTTAAAATCAGATGTAGTTGATGAAATCGAATTAACGAAAGCAAAAGCAAAATATTCCTGGTTCAAATACAAGGGCGATGCCTATGTTGTTGAAGGTCTATCGGCCTCACCCAACCTTACCGGTACATTTGTTATTAAGAAAAAACAAATTACATATGACTGGAGCTGGTTCTTTTTAAAATATAAAAAATCATCCAAGACGCTTGACAAGTTAAAATTTGAAGGTGAAAATGGTAAAAACATGTATTACATCAGCCATTACGAAAATGATACAAATGGCGAAATCATTGCTCTTGCTGGTGAGAAAGGTAATGCATCTAAAGACCCTTACCTTCAATTTCAAAAACATCATATATTCCGTGTAAATGCTAGCCTACAGGTATTGTCAGATATTACCGTTGATTTAGGCAATCCACACAAGTTGTTGTATTCAGCTGCAGTTAAAGATGAGCAGAATCCGGATGCAGACCAAGCAGATTGGGTTGCAGTATTTGCTCCAATGGGCGGACAAGGAATGGGCAAATTCGAAGCTGCTGATCCTACTCAATATACAGTATTACGTATTTCTCCGGAAGGTAAATTAATCAGCCAGTCGAAATTCACAACAAAAGCGCACACATGGACTATTACGGGTGCGCTGATTGACGGCCAAAAAATCTACTTATATGGACCTGGATTTTCTAAGGGTCTTGAAAAGAAATTTTACGAGTTGGCTTATATTCCAAATGAAGCTGACAAATTCACCGATTTTCAATTGGTGCGTGTGAATGCTACAGGTGCAGACTTTGTTAGCGTTACATCGATGGAAGAGTTTGCGGCAAAAACACGTAAGCCGGATGATCAGAAAAAATTGTCTGTTTACAATGGCAAAAAAGTTGACATCCGTGATCTGTCCATTGGCACGGATGGAAAGATCTATATCATCGCACAGGACTTTAAAACAAAGGATGACACCCCGCCTATATTTACAGATTTGTATTTGTTCCAATTCGATCAAAAAGGAATATTGTTAAATTCATTCGGTATCGATGACGACTCCCGCAAAGGTGCGATCATTGGCGGCGGTGTAGCAGATGCACGTTTTTATCCATCAAGCAGTACTGTTTTTGAAGGCAAAGACCCAAGCTATATTTATTGGATGCAATTTGTACCACACTCTACAAAATGTGTTTCAGAAACACATGGTACTGTAAAAACCACAGAATGCAGACCATTGAAATATCCACGTGTGATCAAATTAGATGTTACAAAAGGTTCATTTGTGAAGATTGAACAATACGGTAATGGAGAGTATTTCTTAAATGAAGATTTTCCTTTGATATACATTGAAAACAATACAAAAATCATTTTCATTGGAGAAACAAAAACTGAAAAAGGTTTGTGGGTAGGAAAGTTTGACCCGAGCACTTTATAGTTTCCAGTTGCTAGTTGCTAGTTGCTAGACAAAAAGGTGAAGAGTTTATGACTCTTCACCTTTTTTATTAATTAATGGAGTTCGAATTTAGGTTTGTATAATTGTTGGTGTTACCATTGTCTAGTAACTAGCACCTAGAAACTAGTAACTAGATTTCAGCTCAATCCTGAACGTTGTTCCCTTATCAACACCGCTGCTCAGCACATATACTTTTCCTCCGTGATATTCTTCAATAATACGTTTTACTAATGTCAACCCTAAGCCCCAGCCGCGTTTCTTCGTAGTAAAGCCCGGTTTAAAAATCGATTTTTCTTTATTCTTAGGAATGCCCTTTCCTGAATCTTTTATATCGATGCAGATCGCATTTTTTATTGCTGAAATAGAAATAATTATACTTCCCCGCCCATCCATTGCATCAATGGCATTTTTGCAGATGTTTTCAATCACCCAGCCCATCAGTGAAATATTCATCACGGCAGAGTCTCCGTCTGTCAGATCTTCCATGGAATAGCTCACATACGATGATGTTCTTGATTTTAAATAATCAATATTTTCTTCAATTACATTGGCAACAATCTCCGGAGCCAACTTCCCTTCCAGGCCAATTTGAGAGAATCGTGCAGTGATCACATTTAACCGATCCACATCTTTGGCTAACTCCTCCGTCATGGGATCACTTTTAAACGGTTCAATTTCTTTAAAATAATCCCGAATGGCGAAAAGAGAAGAAAGCGGTGTACCCAATTGATGGGCGGTTTCTTTGGCCAACCCCACCCAAACCTTACTTTGTTCCGCTTTTTTACTGTAATTAAAGGCTACATAACCGACCAAACTCAGGAAAACAATGGCAGTTAACTGAATATAAGGATAATAACGAAGCATATTCAATATATCTGAATCCTTGTAATAGATGTAGTTCTTCATTCCGTAAAACTCAATTTCGATCGGCGTGTGCTGGGCGGCCATCACCTGAATTTCCTTCTTTAAAAAAGCATCCTCCTGTTTTACGTTGAGTTTACTGGGTACTTCAACATTTTTAGAACTCAATGGTTGACCCTCTTCATCGGATAAAATAACTGGAACTGAAGTATTTGCATTAATGATCTGCTCCGATAAAAAAGCCATGTTTGCATTGGCTTCCTGCGTTGCAGCGGTCTCTAACGCTTTGGCATACAAATCAATAAGCTTCCGTTCACGCTCCACCAGGCGTTTTGCTAAATAATCGGTATATACCAGAGAACCAGCAATAACAATAATTCCCAATAAAACAATGATCCATTTAATGCGAAAGTTTAATTTATATATGTCCATAAGAACGAAAATGTTGTTTTATTTGTAATGATTATAAATTACTGATTTTATTACAAGATTATTCAAAGAATCGGTGTTTAGACGTAAATTTACAGTCCTTTGGGGAAGCAGTAGTATGATTTCGAATTTCAAATCCATTAGTTTAACATATAGAAAAGCCCCGCTTGAAATACGTGAGCGTGTTGCTTTAAATGAAGTAGAATGTAAAAACTTAATGCAAAAGATTAAGGATTTTACTGAAACTACGGAATTGCTGGTCTTATCTACGTGCAATCGCACCGAAATATACTATACTTCCAACGAAGATTTAAGCAACGATATTATTAAGTTACTTGGTGTTGAGAAAAACATTCCTGCACTTATTGATCAGAAATCCTATTTCGAAATATACAACGACCAGGCAGATGCCGTTCTTCACTTGTTTGAAGTAGGTATTGGGCTGGATTCTCAGGTTGTGGGTGACATGCAGATCGTAAATCAAGTAAAGTTCGCCTATCAGTGGAGTGCTGACCTGAATCTTGCAGGACCATTTTTACACCGTTTAATGCATACCATTTTCTTCACCAACAAACGTGTGGTACAAGAAACTGCTTTCCGGGATGGTGCAGCATCTGTATCGTATGCAACAGTTGAATTAGCAGAAGAATTATTAAGTGCGACACCGAATGCAAACATTTTAATTGTTGGTCTTGGTGAGATTGGCGCAGATGTCTGCAGAAATTTCAAAGCAAATACTTCTTTTAAAAATATCACACTTACCAACCGTTCTCCATTGAAGTCTGAAGCATTGGCTGCAGAATGTGGTATTGAACATGTTCCGTTTGAAACACTTTGGGATGCTGTACGCAAAGCTGATTTAGTGATCAGCTCTGTTGCAAAAGAAGAACCATTATTTACAAAAGAAGAAATAGAAAAACTTTCTATTCTTTCTCATAAATATTTTATTGATTTGTCTGTTCCCCGAAGCGTAGATGCGCGTGCGGAAGAATTGCCGGGTGTTATCGTGTATGACATCGATCATATTCAAAACCGCTCAAACGAAGCGTTAGAAAACAGACTGAATGCGATTCCTCATGTTCGCAAGATCATTTTTGATTCTATTATTGAATTCAACGAATGGTCTAAGGAAATGGAAGTTTCACCTACCATTAATAAATTAAAAAATGCACTTGAACAAATCCGCAAAGAAGAGCTTTCGCGCTTTGTGAAACAGTTGAGTGATGATGAAGTTAAAAAGGTAGATGAAATAACAAAAAGCATCATGCAAAAAATCATTAAGTTACCTGTACTTCAATTAAAAGCTGCATGCAAACGCGGTGAAGCGGAAACATTGATTGATGTATTGAACGACTTATTCAATCTCGAAAAACAATCCGAACAGATACGTGATTAAAGCTGCGCGATTTATATTCGCTATTTTTTTATATGTTGGCTTATTGTTTGTTTCTTTAGCGCAATCCGACACAACAAAGCAGCAATCAAGTAAATCCCGTACATCCAAAGACAGCAGTCAATTTTCTGCACAAAATACTGTTGCATATTCATACTACTTTTCAGAAGCACTATTCAATAGTGAACTTTCTGCAAAAGCATTTTCACACAAATACACCGTTGTTACTATTTTCGATAAACATGCCGATGTAAACAGAAAACGTTCAGGTGTTGTTTTTGAAAACAAACTTATTATTCCCTTTCAATACGATTCGATTACCTATGCTGCACCCGATGAATTTATTTGTTGGGAGTACATTGTTGGCAGAAGACTTTTTACGCGTAACGTGATCATCTATAATGCCCGCACAAAAAAGATCGTTAATGTACGCGCTTCAAACATTGAATATATAACAGACAATCTTTACATGTTACATGTAAAAGGTAAGAAGCAACTCTACAATAGTGCAACCGCACACTTGTCTTCAAACCTGGATACCTATGCGTTTGTTGATAGTATGTTTATCCTTACCTCTGTTGCAGAACAGCATAAACTGCTACATCGCAACGGAACAGATTTTATCTCCTCTCCTTTTAAAGAATTAGTAAAATCAAACGATTCCGTGTACAATGCTGTATTATTTAATGAATGGGATATATACAGAAATACCGGAGAGAAAATATTTGACAAACTCCTTTGCGACTCTATACACATTTCCAAATCAGGCCACAGCTGGGATGTATATAGAAACGACAGCACGTTCTACAGAAGAAATTCAAGCTACTTTTACTTAAATACTCCTAAACCTTTTGTACCAATAACTACGAATCATAGGCCTGCAGTGATTGATAAATTTGATTACGATACGATGAAAATGCGCATCAACTTTGATACCATTTACCAGCAAAGTGACTATTTGTACTTATATAAAAAAGTAGGTAAATATGGATATTGCGACACAGTTGGCAACATTAAAATTTCTCATCAATACGATACCATTACAGACTGGCATGAGAACATGGCTGCTATCCGTATGAAAAACAAATGGGGATATGTAACCAAGCGCGAACAAATGACGGTACAACCGTATTATCTAAAAGCATTGCCCTTTACAAATGCAGCTGCTGCTGTATTCGATGGAAAGAAATGGATGTTTATTACAAAAGATGGGAAGAATATTAACTCTATAAGCTTTGATAGTATTAAACAAACGACCAGCGGCAGATGGTATGTATACAACAAAGGTTTAATAGGCATTTGTGATATTACCGGAAGAGAGATCATACCACCTGCATACGAATACATTTTAGATTCCAATGCTGATGTTTTTGTATATAAAACAGAAGGCCTGTATGGGTTAATGGCTAAAGACAGAACAATTCTTTGCAAGCCTGTATATGATCAATTCATATACGACACCTCAAATAACTGCTTACTTCTAAAGCATATTATACAAACACCGCTGCTGTTTGTCATTCAAAAAAATAATTAATGATTCGATTTCTCTTTACGACTCTTTTTTTTCAAATTTTCTTCATTGTATACGGACAAACCGTTGTATACAATGAAGGCCTGACCACGTTTAAAGAAACGAAGAATGGAAAAACGAAAGTTGGTTTTAAAGACAAATCAGGAAAAATTATTATACCTGCGCGTTACGATAGCATTGCCAATCCATTTAGATCGGGCACTGCAACTGTTATCGTAAATAATTTATATGGAACTATTGATACGAAAGGAAAATCAATTATACCGGTTGAGTATAAAAAAATTCTGCAGCAATTATTTGATCTAACGCCTGTAGAAAACACTCTTGGTTATTGGGGATTTTATTCCAGTGAATATAAACTTTCAATCCCCTGCACGTACAACAACTTTAAATTTACGAACAAAGGCAAACATATCTTTGTACAAAAAGATGGCAGGTGGGGAATGATCTCGCATGACAACGTAACTCTTGTTCCGTTTGAATATAAAACGGTAGAATCACTTTCGCCGAAACAAGTGCGTGGCACACGCTTCAATAATTGGGCGCTATTTTCTCCTGCGGGCGAGAAAAAGGTAAGCTATGAATACGACTCAGTAAAATTTACTAAAACAGATCTGCTTGATTACAATCAGAATGGCTGGCATGGGCTATTACAAAAAAATGGCACAATTGCATTAAAAAACACCTGCGAAAATATTGGTGACATTGTAACTGAATTTGCGGCTACAAAAAAAAATAACCGCTGGGGTGTAAAGAAAATTGGTGCAGATAATTGGGTGGTTGACCCTATGTATGATATCATCCGGATGGATTCTTTATTGATTTATGCTGCCATAACATTCGGCAATAATTCATTTAAGCATTGGCGGCTTTTTGATTACACCGGTACCGCCATCTACAAAGAAACCATTATAGACTATCATGAATTTTCAAATGGATTGATGGCTGTTAAATCAAACATAAATCGATGGGGCTTTATCAATGAAAAAGGCGAACAGGTTATTCCGTTTGCCTATTCAACTGTCGGGGATTTTGATCATGGATTGTGCAGAGTTGAAAAAAACGGCGAGCAGCTGGTCATTAATAAAATTGGTGATGTAGTTTTAAATCATCAGGATGTGTATTTGTATTCGATAGGATTATTAAAGCTGAATGCATTTCAGGATAAAACGTATACGTATACGATTGATGCAACTACAGAGATAATACCTGTTAACGAAACGTTTATAAAAACAAAAAAAAGCTTGAAGTATGGTTTGATCAATACCAAAGGCGAAACAATACTTCCGATTTTATATACAGATATTCAAATTGGCACAAGTTTAAAAACAATTGCAGCCTGTAAAGACAAGATCTGGAAAGTTATTCAGATCGGAGGCAGAACGTATCCCGTAGATAAGAGAATTACTTCCATTGAAGGTTTCTATGATGAAATGGCGATCATGAAATACGCTAATGGAAAGTACGGCTGTATCGATAACCATGGGGAGATTCGGGTTGCACCACAATACGATCAAGTACGGCCGTTTGGCGATGGTGTTGCTGTAGTGTTATTAAATGGCAAATGGGGCATTATAAATAAGTATGAGAGTTGGGTAGCCCAACCGTATTACGAATACATCAGCGACTTTAAAAACGGCGTTGCAGTCGTGAAAGAAAAAGGGATCTATTATTTAATCCATACTTCCGGAAAAATATTGACTCCGGAAGGTTATTCTTCTATTACGATCACGAAAGGTGGTAATTATGTATTGGTAAAAAATAAATTAAATGGCATTGCAAACGCTAACGGAAAAGAAATTATTACTCCGCGTTATCAATCCATTGTTGAATTGACGCCTTCCTTATTTAAAGTTTCAGAAAATAATTTAACCGGTGTGATTGATGCCAATAGAACAATCATTCTTCACATCAAATACAGTGAGGTATTTTACAACCCAGGAACGAAGGAATTTTTAGCAGCCGAAGATGGTGTGCAGAATTATATAACGGTGAAGTAATGCTCTGCAAAGCTATCGACGAGTAACGAACTCTTCAAGGGTTTAAAACCATTGAAGAGTTTTCCATCACAGAACGAATTTGCTGTCCGCCTACTTAGCACCTTTTGACTCAACAAAAGCAATGAGCTCTGCTTCCTGACTTTCTTTTGCGCCAGACAATACACTATTTCCTTTACCGTCGCTGTCATTTACATTTGCTCCAGCTGCAACCAGTAATTTCACCATCTCCAATTCACCATTTGAGGCAGCATACATAATGGCTGTATAATAAAATCCATCTCTAAAATGTACGTCAGGCTTTTTAGCTAATAGAATTTTAACAATATCATCATTATTGTGATCCACGGCTGCTATAAGCATACTCACTTGCAACCAGGGCTTAAGCTCTTTTACATAGTTTACGCTTGCACCATCAGCCAATAGTTTTTCGACACTTGGCTTGTCGCTTTTAAGGATAGCTTCGTAAAGCAAGTCATTTTTATCTTGAGCAATGCTCTGAAATAGTAATCCGAAAAAAAATAATACAGCAATGCCTGTTTTCATGTGATGATATTTTAATTACAAAATTGAACCTCTGCTGAGCTAAAAGATAATATGAAGATACGAATTGTTTTGACTAAAAAAATCCACAGAAAACACACTTAAAATCAAAAAATGGAATAAAATCACTTCTTCCCCGCGCGATCAACCGGACGAAAACGCAAGGCACTCCATACATCGTTTATTGAAATTGCGGCTACAGAGGAGATACCATATTCTTCTCCTACCGCCCATAAAGAATCTCTGTTGACATCAGTCTTAATACCTGAAGTACCTTTTGGATAGGCGAACCATAAAACACTATCTGATTCAACATTATCAAGATTTTTAGTCAGATAGTTTATGAATTCCTTTTTATTGTTGACGAAAAAAAGTGTGTCTTTGCTTTTTACTTTTTTATCAAAGGCAGTTTTCAATCCAAGCTCAACAAATTTTTTTTTAAATCTGCCGGCGCATTGATCACCGTTGCATCACCTTTGAATTTGAATTTTGGCAAAATGGTTTTCATAGATATCTATAGCTAAAACTATACATTCAATATATTATTTTTTTGCGAAAATATAGCACGACCCTTTTGGGGCGGTATAGAGAGGAACGTCATTTTCTATAACATTTGACTCCTATGGAGTAATTACGCATTATCCAATACGTCTTTGATTTTATAATCGATCAATAAGTATCAAATATTCAAAAATTACAAAACAACGCTTGATAGAAATGACTCCAGAGAGGTCAAATGTTTATAGCAACAAACAAAAAAATGTGTACACGCACAGTGCCGAAAACGCAATTTAAGATCATACAGCATTTGGTGGCGGCAATAGTATTCTATCAGTCCAAATATAGCATAAAAGCTCAATAGTAGTAACACTATCGAGCCTTTAAGGTTAATCCGCCCTATTGCCAACATTGTTATTTTTATTACCAAGGTATCTCTCCCGTTTCAGGATTATTTTCTTCACTGAAAAATTTTCCTGTTGGACCATCTTTATCAATCAAAGCATATTTTACTATTCGTTTTCCTGCAACTTCTATCGTTCCGGGCCCACGATGTCCATTGAAATCCGTTTTTGTATATCCTGGACAAATAGCATTTACTTTAACGTTGGTATCCTTTAGTTCGTAAGCCAATACAACTGTGTACATATTCAAGGCTGCTTTTGAAGAAAGATAAACGGCACCTTTGTAGTCGTAATACTTGTAAGACGGGTCACTGTGTAACGTAATTGAACCTTGACTTGAGCTTACATTTGCGATACGTGGTTCAGAAGATTTTTTCAACAGATCAATAAATGCTTGTGTAACCCGTACCACTCCATAAACATTAGAGTCATATGCTGCTTTGAACTGCTCTATAGTTGCGTCAAATGCGGATTGCGGATAACCGCCGTAAATTCCTGCATTATTGATCAGAATATCCAATGATTTCGTTTTCTTGCCTATTACTTCTCGGGCTTCTTGTACCGATTGATCATTTGTTACATCAAGCTGAATGGCTTCAACATTGTTTATTCCTTCTGAATTTAATTTATGAATGGCTTCTAAACCATTTTCTAAATTGCGACTGCCGAGATAAACATAAATCCCTTCTTGTGCAAGCTGCTTTGCTACCTCAAAGCCAATGCTCTTATTTGCGCCTGTTACTAATGCTGTTTTCATTTTCCTACTGGTTTAAATTACTGAAGCAAAAGTAGAGAGCCTACAACCAGAAGGAATGGACAAATCGTTTTATTTGCCCGACAAATCTTGATTGTTCAAAAAGTCACTCACACTTGTCCCTGTAGTCTTTTTGAAAAGTCTTGAAAAATAGTCGGGGTCATTAAAGCCTAATTCATACGCCAATTCTTTTACAGAAAGATTAGAATAACGTAATTTCCGCTGGGCTTCTATCATCAAGCGGTTCGTGAAAAAATCCTTTGGCGATGTGCCGGAATATTCCTTTACAATCCGATATAAGCTGTTTGTCGTTAAAGACAATTTCTCGGCAATTGTATTGATGGATGGTTGTTCTGTAAGATTCGTCTCCACCATTAATTTGAACTCAACAAACTTTGATAAATTCGTGTTTAAAATAGTAGTGGATTCATTTTTAAAATACGCAGTGTTCAATTCTGATAATAGTAAATTCAAGTAGGCTAATATTATTTCTGAGTCGGTCTGTTTATCTGTGTTGAGTATTTGATTTAAAATTTGAAAAACTTTTTTTACTCGTTCTCTTGCAGCATTGTCTAATTTTATCGTTTGCGCATTTAATGGATTAACTAAAAACGAAAACCGTTGCGGCAGCAAAGCCAATGTGTTTTCGTCAAACAGCACTTTGAAATATTTCAAATTGTCTGCTTTAGCCGGTGGTACAAAAATTTGATTGGGCATCGCAAAAAGCAAGTCTCCTTCACGAATGGTAAAATCTTGCAAGTCCAGTTTGTATGTGACAGAGCCGTTGTCAATCAATACAATGAAATATGAAGCCAACCTGCGAGGCTGAAGCTGCTTTTGTTCAATATCAACAGAAGGATAAGGATTATCATTTGAGTTAACCTTAATCTTCAACTTGTCGTTCTGTAAGTCCTTGGAATTGCCGTTTGTTTCTTGCATTCGTCTGTAGTAACATTTTTAAACCATATATTGAGAATTGAACTATCCTCCGCCGCAAATTATGGATAGAGAGCTACTTTTGAAGTAAATGTTTCTTCTGAATTTTATAGATTGATTTCCCATCCATATATTTCCAGTTTTCATCACTCTTATTTATATGATTAATCGAATCTTCAATTAATAATTCAAAGTTCTCAACTCCAGGATTTTTTTTAAATATTTTTTTTGTTTCCCAAGGAAATCCAATTGCTTCACCATATCCAATTGTTAAATTAGAATTTGGTATTAATTCTATTATTGTATCTTCGACATATTCATATCTCCCAATAGGGAAATACTTCACATTCAATTTAATTATTTCTCCTGTCTCATTTTTTATATCGTATGGCATTGACAAATATGCATCGCAAGAATACAACATTAATGAAATCCCAATTGTTAATAATGTAAATACTTTTTTTCTCATTTTAAGTTTGATATTCAATTATACTTTTTCCTAACATCTAGGGTATGTTAATATGGGAATTAAAAGCAATAAACTTTCGATTAGCACTAAAAACCAGTATTAATGATGGCCATTATTTAATAACCGTTCTTTTTTATGTTTTTTATATCCTCTAATAGAACTTGTATTGCCAAATCAATTTTATTTTCCTCAGAACTTTTTAGCTCAGCTAATATTGGCCAGGTATCTCTTTCTAATTGATTGTATTTTCTAGCTGAATTTGATAGTTTTTCCAGTTCAGCATCATTGGCATCATCATCAATCGAAGTCAGCATTGCACGTTCATCATCATTAAGGTTTTTATTCCAATAATTTTCTCTAGCCGTTATTTTATTTTCTAACGCTACAAGTTTTTTGTAATTGGGAACGGATTCCTTTTTTTCACTATTCAAAGCTACTCTTAAAAGAGAGATTGCCTCTTCAAACTCATCGTGACAATAAGGATAAAGTGTTGCACTCCATCTATTCATTAGGTCAAAAGGTATATTGGCTCTAGCTTTACCCCCATCTTGATTCCAAACACCATTATCTAACCACATGTAACTTAAATGTCCGTAAGCTTTTAAATACTCTTCTTTTGTATTTACATTCCAAGGATACATTAGTTGCTTCATTGTATAATTTCGGTCTAAATCAGGTTCAATAAAAACTATGAATTGATTTCCCGATTCGAGAGAAAGATGCTTATACCAACTATGTATATTAAAAAGATGTTTCTTAAACCATTCTATTTGTTCATTAGATGGTATTGGCAAATTTGCTATTTCTCTTTGATAGTCCATTTAATGATTACTAACTAGTATATATATACTCCAATTGGGTGTATATATTATATTTTGTGATTGAATTTATTTTAAAGATTTCCTCTGTGATTGTTTCTTACTAAACAAAACGAGTCAAAAACTCTTCTTCATTATACATCCGTAGAGCGCTGCGCTAACTCTACAAATAAAGAGCACTACGTTAACTCTAATAAACACACTGCTGGCTGCTAACATTTCATTTCACACTTAGCAGCCAATTAATTAATTCCTGATTATCCACAATGCTCCAAGAGTGTGGTTGTTTTCGATGATTAGGTTTTCGATACCCCTTATCTTGAGTAATTATTAAATTTGCATTTTTGTTTCCTAAAAGAATCAACTCATTAATCATACAAGAACCGTCTATTACATTTTGATTGGAATAGTCCCCATTGTATTCCTTCATCTTCCAATTTATTTCCGGTTCTGAGTAATATGTAATCGGTGTATGTATTAAATATTTAATTGATGCTTGATTGATATCCGTAAAAGAATAAGGCGATTTTTTATAATAGTTTTGAATAACCTGCAAAGGTGTTCCGCCCATTTCTTCTTCAATCCTGCCTGTCACATACACTGCTTCCGGATTAATTTTGGAATTAGGAGCAATTCTTATGGAACGTTTGTTTGAATTATAAAACCGTTCAAAGTCAAGTGGAGCATCCACCACAAATACGGCATTAGGTTTAAATTTGAAATTATCCTTGATAGCTTCTTCTGCGAATTTAACAACGCAACAGCCTCCAATTGAAAAACCTCCAACATAGAATTTCAGGTTATTCAACTTATATCTTTTATCGGCATCCAGGATTAATTCCTTAAAAGATTGTTGGGTTAAACTATCAATTCCAAAAGAACCAAGGCCTGTTTTAAACGTTGGTATGATCGTCAAAATGCCTTGTTCAGCAGCTAAAATTGCCAGGTCTGTTTGCTCTAATACATGTTCCGGGGTTTCATATAAACTCGGAACAAGAAACATAAATCCATTCCAAGGTAATTTCAATGGAGATACGGCCAAATAACGATTTGAAGTAGTATCGTTTTTGTTGAGGTATATTTTCTCAATTTTCTGACCAAATGAGTTAGTCAAGATGAAACATGTTAAAATAGTTATGCTAAATATTCTCATGTTATATAGGAACGTGTTTATGCTTGCTGACAACTATTATATATATACGACCTGAGTGCATGCATTCATATAGTGTGAATTGAATTATTATTTTTTATTTAATCTAAAAATTTTCAAAAGAGTCTCTAACAATATGCAAACCGAGTCAAAGACTCTTCTCTATTACACATCCGTAGAGCGCTGCGCTAACTCTACGGATAGAGAGGTTTGCTCAATTATAACCTTAATTTATGATGATAATTCCATAATTCTAATGGCAAAATTATGATTTCTCTAATTGTTAATTCATACCAATCAGCTTCTCGGGGATGTCCATAAGAATTAATTTTACTATGCTCATTTCGAATATTAATAATTATAATATTAATTAATATATTAATATGAAACCTTCTCTGAAGAGTCCATAGGATATCAGCTAAAGTCAAGTCTTTGATTTTTTTCTGAGAATATTCTACTCTATCAAAATATGACTCACGCCAGTTATTAGACAAATCTAATAATCTAAATTCTTTGGCTATTTGGTATTCCATCTTCTAATTGCAGCTAAAAAATCTTATTGTCAGCAGTATTACTTTTGTCTTCAATTGTTGTCTATTTCTTAATTGGCATTAAAAAATTCATAGGAATATTCAGTCCAATGAATCATTGTGTTATTATGAATGTATTCAATTTTGTTGATCAGTTTATCATTGTTATAATAGATCTTTTTCGTAAAGCATACTTTGTTTGAATTCGAGCAATCATTTATTTCTATTAGTAAGCCGTTGAAATAATCAAATTTTATATCACTCCAGACTCTGCCATCAGAGTGATATTTTAAAAAGTTTATTAGCCTATCTTCATTATTATAATGAAGTTTGATTATATAACTTTCAAAAGACTTATCCTTATGTGTTATAATAATTGAATCTATTAGATTTTTATCGTTATAAATAAAACTCCATGTTTCTGCATTTATAAGATTTTTTGTTAAGTCAGAAGCAGAAATAATTTTATTTTTAGAATCATAAGTAAAAACATCCCTGTTTCCTTCATTCGTATTAAGGGCAGTAATATTGTTTTTATTGTCATAATTAATTGTCTGGGAAAATTTAGAGGAATGAGGTTTCTTATAGTACGTAACTTTAGTCCCTTTGCCATTAACGCATATGAAGTCCTTAATTAAACTTGTTATTATTGTTTGTTGCTCAATTATTCTATTTTGATCATCATAAATATATTTTTCGACAGTATGTAATGTGTCTGAATTCTTATTTTTTATTCCATTAATTGAATAACCATCTTTGTAAACAACACTTGTCAGTAAATTATGTGCATTGAAAACATTAAAATAATAAAGTCCATTAATTGTATCATTCCTATTGCCAACAAAAATGGTATATCCACTCTTATCAAAATATTCGGTTTTTATCTCAGCGTTCTTTGATTCACTACTTATTATTTTTTTTATTCCTAGTCTGCTTACAACTTGAGCCCTTAGTAAAGGATTTTCATCATCTATAATAATAGGTGATTGAACGTCCATACAGCCTTCAAATATAACTTGCCAAACTTTATCTTTGTTTGTTAATCCAATTGCATAAAAGGGTGCGCATAATGTTTGACCCTTTGCAGAAAACAGTCCCAAAAAGTAAATCAGGATAAAAATAAAATGCCGTGTAATGGTTGTCATAGTATTACTGCTAACTAGTATACATATACCTGAGTTCATTTGAATTTAATTTATTTCAAATTTAATTTATTGCAAATTGAATTTATTTTTATTTAATCTAATAATTTTCAAAACAATCTCTGACTCCATTTCCTAATAAATAAAACGAGCCAAAGACTATTCTCTATCATATATACGTAAAGCGCTACGCTAAATCTACAGATAGAGAAATACTTATGCTCTCTATACTACAACTTAAAATTATCAAACTTTATTTTTTCCAAATATTCAATTGCTGTCATTGCTTGATATTTTCGTTAGTTTATACGTATCACATAATTCATCTGCTAAATAAACCCTTAATGAATCAATTTCATCTCCTGAAGAAGTGCAACAAGATCCTGCATCTTCAATTATCCAGCTTTTATATTTAAAAGTATTATTGCCACATTGAAATTTTCCGTCACTAAAATGAACCCATCCTAATTCAGAATCTTTTGTGTTTAATTCTTGATTCAATTCGTTTTTGATAATAGTTTCCGGAAGGTCTTCTTCATATAACGATGATGTTAATACGATACCATTATTTGGAACTTTAGCTTCATAGGAATAAGTAAATGTGCTATTTAGTAATTTGGGCTGGTTGTTTACTCCAAATACAATTACAACATATCTTTGAGGATTATTGGAAACAATTAGTGTTTTTGTTCGATCTACCCATATCATAATAAATGTAATTAATAGAATTATACATGCTTCTATGATAAAAATCCATACATATTTCTTTGATAAAAATTGAATTATTAAATCAACTATTTGTCCAATTACTCCAATACAAATAAAAACAAATGAAGCAAATCCCCTCCATCCCATAGAATCAAAATCGGCACTAAAGTATTTCCAAATTACCAACCCAAAGATAATAATGGAGATTATATTAAGAGGAGTAAGTTTATATCTGTTTATCATTCTTGTTCGCTTGATCTATAACGTTTAGTATAGTATCCGTTATAGGTTATTGTAATGTTACCGATGTTTAATAAAACTGGTTATTATTTTTCCGAATAAATATCCTAGGAAAGTAAATATAATAATCGAAAGCATGTAAACTGGTGGCCATACATCTGGGTTGACACCAGTGGATTCAATAAACAATATTTGCCCATATGATACTTCATAAAAAACAAGCAATGTAGAAATCATAATACCATAAGTTCTAGTAGTACATTTTGTGGTTATTATAATTATTATAATAATGACTAAAAATGATATCAGTGGAATGTAACCCGTAACCAAAAAAAGTTCTTTAAAAAATTTAAAAGCGCATGTATCTATTAATGTAAGAATAGCAATTCCAATAACCAGTAGACCAATAAATTTTATAAGATTTCTTTGATGTGTTTTCATGTGATGGTATGTGAAAAATTATCTATAGCTTAAACTAGTATATATTTACGCCTCTAGTGCATGTATATTTCTTCTATTTTAACTATTGTTGGTATTAGTTATGTAATGTCTCTTGGCAATGGTAAAAAAAACGAGTCAAAGACTCTTATTCATTATACATCCGTAGAGCGCTGCGCTATCGACCGCCGCGGAGATAGAAATGAATGATATCTACCAACAATGCCCCAATATATCAAACGGTATTACCTCAAAGGTAACAACATCTGGTTTTATCTGAAATGAGACAATTATTTTCGAATTTATTTTGTCAATCATGATTTGAACTTGACAAGTATGACTAAGTTCAAATTTTCTTTGTTTAATAAATTCCAACTCAGCATTTTCATATACTACACAACCATGAATCCAAAATTGATAATTCGTATACGCTAAGGTTTGAAACGATTTTAATTGATTATAAGAGTTAAATAAGGTATCAATTCTATAATAATCCAAGTCTGACATACATTTTTCAAATCCCTTAGGAGTAATTCCATTTACAATTATTTTATCCGAGAATGAATCTCCCTTAAAAAAATAACGTTCTATAACTTGTATTGAATTATTAGAAGAGCAATAACTCTCATTTATAAAAGCATAGTCAAATTTTACGGAATCTATTCTTTCATTAAGATTAATTTTAGAACTATTCCTAATGATTTTATTGAATATTTTTTGATCTGATTTAGGAAGCTGAATGAAATATGCTTGAGTCAATGAATCAACTTTAACAGAATATCTTTGACCGAATGAAAAAAAAGACGGTAGAATAAAAACAAGAAAACAAATCGTATTCTTCATGTCTTTTCAGTTCTATTTTTAAATATGATTCCCCTAAATCCTCACCCCGCCATCGATCACCAGCTCAGAGCCCGTGACATACGATGCTTCGTCGGTTATTAAAAATGAATAGGCATTAACAATATCAATAGCCCGGGCAAAACGTCGAACAGGAATTTTCAATCTGAATTGTGTTAACTCTGCAGAATCTGCTAAGGGTAAATTATCTTCTTCGATATACCCCGGAATAATGGTATTGACATTGATACCGCTTTGCCCCAGCTCTCTAGCCCACAGTTGTGTAATACCTTTAACACCTTCGCGTATTCCGTCGTAATGCCTGTCGGTTAAGCTGTCGTGAATACGCAATGGCAAACAGCAGTTCACAATACTACCCATTCTCTGCTCCTGCATAAACGGAGCAACCACACTGATCGTATTTAAAAAAACAGACAAGTTTGCATCAATCGTTTCGTGCCAGGCTTCAGTAGATAAATTGGGTACTTTAGAGACAGGCGACAGTTTAGGGTTATTCACCAAAACATCTATCCTGCCATAATTCTTAATTACATGCACAGCTGCTTTCTCAAAATTATCCTGCACACTGAAATCGAAACTTTCTACTACACAAGATCCTTTTCTTAGTTTGCAGGAAGCTAAAATACTCTCATCTACTTTTGTATTGACATCTTCCCACAATACAACACGATAGCCTTTGTCGCAGAATTTTTCAGCGGCAGCTTTCGCAATTGAATGTGTGGTACGAACCAATACAACAACCTTAGATTCTATCATAATCTTTAAAAATACGAAATTCCAATACCGTAAGTTATAACAAAAAGTAAGGTACTCAAAGCCAATTGCTTTAAATAAGGGTC
>Ga0247817_10000417_pt1 | contig 24235 bp, 23 predicted proteins | sample UWRJL212509R1_FD_178010 | JGI IMG/M metagenome (GOLD analysis project Ga0247817, IMG submission 178010) | Plant litter microbial communities from Arlington Agricultural Research Station in Wisconsin, United States - UWRJ-L212-509R-1 | ecosystem: Environmental > Terrestrial > Plant litter >...
TGTCTGTCTTTTTCCAGCCGACAGTCAGTTATAAGATCAACGATAAGTTAGGTGTAGGTGCAGGTTTTGTATATGGCTATGGAAACATAGACTTGAGCAGAGATTTGCCTATTACATATTCAAACGGCGACTATGCTTCTGCAAACTTAAAAGGTACTGCTGGCGGCATGGGATATAATTTAGGGATTCTTTATAAGCCTATTGAAAAATTCTCGATTGGTTTATCGTACCGATCTCAGGTGAATATGAAAGTGACTAAAGGCACGGCAACATTTACGGTTCCTCCTTCATTGGCTACAAGTTTTCCATCGGGAGCGTTTAGCGCATCTTTACCTTTACCTCAAGTGTTAAGTCTGGGATTGGGTTATCAGGCTACCGAGCGTTTGTTATTAGCGTTTGATGTAAACTATATTGGCTGGTCGAGTTACAAATCACTTGCCTTCGATTACGAACAAAACACTTCTTCTCTAAAAGATACAGAATCACCCCGAAATTATAAAAATAGTTATGCATTGAGATTAGGTGCGCAATATAAACTGAGTGATAAATTTATGGTACGCGCAGGTACCAATTTTGAAAAGTCACCGATCAAAGATGGCTATGTAACGCCTGAGGTTCCCGATGCAGACCGATTGAACTTTACAGGAGGTGTCGGTTATAAACCTACCGATCGTTTTGTAATTGATGCTTCATTCAGTTTTATAAACTTTATGAAGAGAACAGATACCAATACTGAAACCAACATGAGTGGCACGTACAAAACACATATCTTGGTTCCGGGGATTTCATTAACCTATAATTTCAACTAGCTATGAAAAGATATAAAAACAGTGTATATATATTGGCAATGTGCGGAAGCATTGTTGCCTGCAAACCAAAGATCGAAGAGCCAAGTATTGACAAAGGAAGCCTGGATGTATCAAAATATGTTGCCGTTGGAAATTCCATTACTTCAGGTTATGCAGACAATGCATTGTATTATGATGGGCAACAGGTTTCATATGCAAATTTATTGTCTCAGCAATTTGCAAAAATTGGCGGCGGTGAATTTAAGCAACCATTGGTAAGTCCTACGTCTGTTGGTATTGGCGCAAGTGGAGAAGCCAGGTTAATTTTAGGGCCAAGCACAGATTGTAAAGGTGTAACGTCTTTGGGTCCGATTGCTTCAGCTCCAACAGGGGATCTTAGCATTTTTTTAACAAACATTTACGCCTCTAAAGGCCCATTCAACAATATGGGTGTACCGGGAGCAAAAGCTACAACAACAGTGTATCCGGGTTATGGCAACTTTACAGCAGGAACTGGGAAATTTAATCCGTTCTTCACCCGCATGGCATCCAACCCAATAACAGCATCTATCTTAGGAGATGTGCTTACGCAGAATCCAACGTTCTTTACATTATTTATAGGAAGTAATGATGTGTTATTATATGCATTAGACGGTGCTGCTGGCGATAGTATTACACCGATAGCTGGTCCGGTAGGAGTAGGCTTTGATGCAAGTCTTGATTACATCGTTTCAAAATTAACTGAGGGAGGCGCAAAAGGAGCAATTGCAAATGTTCCGGATATTACTTCACTCCCCTATTTCACAACGGTACCATACAATGGGCTGGTGTTAACAAGTCAGGTGCAGGTAGATGCTTTGAACAGCGCATACGCACCGCTTGGGATAAACTTTCATTTGGGACAAAACGCATTTATCATTGCAGACCCAACGGCTCCGGGCAATGTTAGGCAAATAAAATCTACTGAATATGTGTTGCTTACTGTTCCACAAAATTCCTTAAAATGTGACCAATTGGGATCTGCTGTTCCAATTCCTGATGAGTATATTTTAACGAATAGTGAAATCAGTGAGATTCGTAGTGCTATAATGAATTACAACAGTAAGATAAAAAACCTGGCTACTGCCAACGGACTAGCATTTGTAGACGTAAATGCATTTTTGCAGATGACAGAAAAAGGTGTTACCTACAATGGTATTACATTAACTACAACGTTTGTTAGCGGCGGCGCCTTTTCATTGGATGGTATACACTTAACACCGATAGGAAATGCAATGTTAGCAAACGAATTTATTAAGTCAATCAATACGACGTATCATTCAACGCTTCCGTTGGTTGATGCTACTAAATATTCGGGTGTGAAGTTTCCGTAAAAATTTGAGTTTTTAGTTTTGATAAATGTTTTCGAAAAGCCCTCTAAGAATAGACCTTGGAGGGTTTTTCATTGGTAGCCCTATCGATGGAAACGAGAATTATAAGATTTTAAAACCTTGAAGGTCTTTCTTTAGTACTGATTAATAATTAAATTCAAAACATGAAATGGATTGTGATATCTTTACTCTTTATTGCGTGTAATACGAAAAACAATAAAGATGTAACACCAATACTCTCATCTTATCTGGAATCTAAATCTTGTTCAGATTTTTATGTTTTTAATGATAGTATGATAATTACACTCACAGAAAACTACAGTCCAACGGGAAGGCCTGCAAAGTATTGTGAATTTTATATTGATATTACAAATAAAAAAACTGTAGAGACAAAGAATTGTTTTGTTGATTCTGTTCACATACCATGGGTACAGAATGAAGATGAGGTCGAATTAGATCACCCGGTATTGAAACATGCAAAATTAGATTATAATAACGGCAGTCGGGGATATATTTCAAATACGGCTATTATTTTTACTGATAAGGACAATCATAAGGTATGTACATTTGATATGTATAGCTATGATAATGCACGAATTTCTCATTTGTATAATTATAAAAACTATTTAATTGTATTGGGAGCTAATATATATAAGAGTAATGGCTGGACGTGGTTATATGTGTATGATTTGAATGAATTTGTTGATTAATGAAAAGTCATAAGAAAATATTATAAGAGGATTGTTTGTTTCGATAAAGAGTGGTCCTGATTCCGATAGCTATCGGTTCAGGACCACTCTTTTTTTATATGGACAGATGCAAATTGTCGGTGACGTCCGGGTTAATTTTGTTCATTTAAAAAAAGTTTGGCAGACTAAATACCTGCAATGCGGAGAATCTATCGACAAGAAACAAACTCTTCAAGGGTTCAAAACCCTTGAAGAGTTCTTATTAATATCTGTCAACAGTTAAGAAATTTTCTTTTTATTTTATATGGCCAGATGCAAATTGTCGGTGACGTCCGGGATACGTTAGTTCTTGTTAAGATAAACTGCCGGACTAAACACCGACAACGGCGAGTTAAAAATCTGCCGGCTAAACACCGAAAATGAAAAAAATAGTAAAACGCAATCTATAGGACTAAACAAAACAATGAGAAAGGGTGTTTAATATTAAACGTCGAAAATAAGGTGTTCAACATTTATATTTTTTAATGGAACATTATTCGTTTTATATGTAAAATCTGTAAAAAATAACTGTAGCATTCGGCCAAATTATTTCCGAAATTAATAATAGGTATATACATAGAGAGTCTGTGATATAATCTAACTATTCAGCTATGTTATTAAAATTTGATCCGTACGGAATTTATTGTCCGCAGGCCGATGTGTACATTGATCCGTGGAGGCCGGTGAAAAATGCCATCATCACGCATGCGCATTCGGATCACGCCAAATGGGGAAATGAGAATTATCTTTCGCACCGCTTAAGTGTGCCGATATTAAAATTCAGGTTAGGCGAATCAATCAACGTGCGTGGTGTGGAATATGGAGAAGAATTTATAATGAACGGCGTTAAGATCAGTCTGCATCCGGCAGGACATATTCCCGGGTCGGCGCAGGTGCGGTTGGAATACAAAGGAGAAGTGTGGGTTGCTTCCGGAGATTATAAATTGCAGCAAGACAATGTATCAACCGCTTTCGAACCCATACGCTGTCAGCATTTTGTAACCGAATCTACCTTTGGTTTGCCGGTGTATCGTTTTCCGGAAGCAGAGCAAACACATACCGACATCAATAACTGGTGGCAGAAAAATAAGGACGAAGGCAAAGCCAGTGTGATCATTGGTTATGCATTGGGCAAAGCACAGCGCATCATCAAGCATCTGGACCCGTCGATCGGCACGATCTATACACACGGTGCCGTAGATAATTTAAATCGTCTGTTGTCAAAAGACGGCTTGGAATTACCGCCAACCGTGCGGGTAGCTGGTGAAACAAACAAATCATTATTTAAAGGAAACATTATTGTAGCGCCACCGTCTGCTATTGGCACGCCCTGGCTCAAGCGTTTTGATCCTTTCTCCGTAGCCATCTGCAGCGGATGGATGCAGCTGCGCGGAACCCGCCGACGCAAAAGCGCGGATAGAGGTTTTGTGTTATCCGATCATGCCGATTGGGATGGATTGAATACAGCAGTAAAAGAAACTGGTGCTGAAAATGTATATGTAACACACGGTTATAAATCGGTGTTTGCAAAATGGCTGCGCGAAGAATTGAAACTCAATGCCATGGAAGTAGATACGCTTTACGAAGGAGAGTCGCTGAATGAAGGAGAAGTAAAAGAAAACAACAACGAAACCGATCCGGAATATGAAGAAGTTCGCTGAGTTGTTTACCGAGCTGGATCAGACCACAAAGACCAATGCAAAGATTGATGCGCTGGCCGAATACTTCCACGCAGCCGATGCGGCCGATGCACTGTGGGCTGTAGCGCTATTAACCGGAAAGAAACCAAAACGTACCGTTAAGACTTCGGAACTGAAAATGTGGTCCATAGAATTATCGGGCGTTACAGAATGGATCTTTGAAGAATCGTATCACGTGGTTGGAGATCTTGCAGAAACCATAACATTGTTATTACCAGTAGCTGAAACGCAAACTGATTATTCGCTAAGCGGCATGATGGCGTTGTTAAAAACATTGGATACAAAAACCGAAGATCAACGCAAGAATATTATTCAGGAAATATGGTTGCAGCTGAGCACCGCCGAACGTTTTGTGTTTAATAAACTGATCACGGGAAGCTTTCGTGTGGGTGTTTCGCAGCAATTGGTGATCAAAGCCCTGGCAAAGAATTATAAACTGGTTGAAAGTAATGTTGCGCACCGCCTGATGGGGAACTGGGTTCCGGAAACTTCTACGTTACAAAATCTCTTATTTAATACTGAAAACGAAGAAGACCTGTCGAAGCCATATCCGTTTTATCTGGCGTATCAATTGGATGTACCCATGGAAACACTAGGCAATATCGCCGACTGGCAGATCGAATATAAATACGACGGTATCCGCGGACAGATCATTGTGCGCAAAGGCGAATTATTTGTATGGTCGAGAGGAGAAGAACTCATGACAGATAAATTTCCCGAGTTTGAAATATTAAAGACAGCCTTGCCGGACGGCACCGTGATTGATGGCGAGATCCTGCCATTCAATGGTGATGAGCCGATGCCGTTTCACGTGATGCAGACTCGCATCGGCAGAAAAAATCTATCCAAGAAAAGTTTAGCGGATGCACCACTCGCAATGATGTGTTACGACCTGCTCGAATACAAAGGCAAAGATGTCCGTCCGCTGCCGATGAGCGAGCGCAGAAGCCTGCTGGAAGAACTTATCGAAGAAATAAAAAACACAAACCCGGATGCAGCAGTTGTATTAAAATTATCACCTGTCTTTGCATGCACCACCGTAGAAGAAATGATCGCATTGCGGCTTGCTTCCCGCGACCGCATGTGCGAAGGCTTAATGCTGAAACACAAAGACAGCTTGTACGAAGCTGGCCGAAGAAGAGGCAAGTGGTGGAAATGGAAAATTGATCCGCTGAGTGTGGATGGTGTGCTGATCTATGCACAGCGCGGCCACGGACGGAGAGCGGATCTCTATACAGACTATACGTTTGCGGTGTGGAGCGGTGATGAACTTGTTCCGTTTACCAAAGCCTATTCCGGCTTAACCGATAAAGAACTGGTAGAAGTAGACAGCTGGGTAAAGAAAAACACCAAGGAAAAATTTGGTCCGGTGCGCAGCGTAACACCCGAGCTTGTTTTTGAAATTGCCTTTGAAGGCATCAATCCATCACCGCGGCATAAATCCGGTGTGGCGCTGCGCTTCCCGCGTATCCTGCGCTGGCGTAAAGATAAGTCTATCAAAGATGCCAATCACAAAGAAGATCTGTTGGATCTTATTCAGCAATTATCAAAACCGGCATGACACAAAAAGAGATACTTGCCTGGTTCAAAAATCAACAATGGAAGCCGCATGCATTTCAGCAGGACACCTGGAAAGCCATGCTGGAAGGCTATTCAGGACTGGTCAATGCTCCAACTGGCAGCGGTAAAACATATTCCGTATGGTTTGGTATTCTGCTGGAGTATCTGCAAAAGCATCCCGATTATAAAACGAAAACAAAACAAGGTTTGCAGGCGATCTGGATCACGCCGATCCGTGCACTCGCCAAAGAGATACAATATGCAACCACACGTTCGTGTACCGATTTAGAGATCCCCTTTGAAATCGCCATCCGCAGTGGAGATACCACGGCATCGCAAAAAACAAAGCAGAAAAAAAATATGCCGCAGCTGCTGGTGACCACACCCGAAAGTCTCCACTTGCTGCTGTCACAGAAAGGCTATGCCGATGTTTTCAAAAATCTGTCGACCGTGGTTGTGGATGAATGGCATGATCTGATCGGTTCCAAGCGTGGCGTGCAAATGGAACTTGCGTTATCACGGCTGAAAGGCTTGAAACCCGATCTGAAGATCTGGGGTATCTCTGCAACCATCGGCAATCTGGAAGAAGCGAAAGATGTGCTGCTGGGCAATTATGGAAATCCTACAAAGATGATTCGTGCGGAGCTGCCGAAGCGTGTAGAAATTGAAACCATCTTTCCGGATAAAATTGAAAACTTTCCATGGTCGGGTTTTGTAGGAACAAAGCTGTTGCCCAAAGTAGTCCCGATCATTCACAGCAGCCATTCGGTTTTAATTTTTACCAATACCCGTTCGCAGTCCGAGATCTGGTACAGACAGTTGCTGGAAGTGGCACCCGAGTTTGCAGGACTCATAGCGCTGCACCATGGTTCGCTGGATCAGAAGACACGTACCTGGGTAGAAGACAACCTGCACGCCGGAAAACTAAAAGCTGTGATCTGCACTTCGAGTCTGGATCTGGGTGTAGACTTCAGCGCAGTAGATACTGTGGTACAGGTTGGCAGTCCGAAAGGTGTTGCGCGCTTTATGCAGCGGGCGGGTAGAAGCGGACACAGTCCGGGTGCGTTGAGTAAAATTTATTTTGTGCCAACGAATTCCCTGGAGATCATTGAAGGTGCTGCCATGCGTGAAGCCATTAAACGCAATGTGGTAGAGAGCCGTATTCCGTATATCAGAAGTTTTGATGTGCTGGTCCAGTATCTGGTGACACTTGCCGTGTCCGATGGATTCCGTCCGGAAATGATTTATGCGGAAATTAAAAAAACATTCTGCTACGCAAGTGTCACACCCGAAGAATTTGCCTGGGCCTTGCAGTTCATTACCAACGGCGGAAATTCACTCGATGCATACGATGAGTTTCATAAAGTTGTTGTAGAAGATGGCGTGTATAAAGTAACCAGCAGATCCGTTGCCACACGCCACAGGCTTTCTATGGGTACCATTACAAGTTATTCCGCTATGCAGGTAAAATACCTGAGCGGCAAACGTCTGGGCAACATTGAAGAACATTTTATTTCGAAACTAAAACCCGGCGATGTGTTCTGGTTCTCAGGAAATAATTTAGAGATCGTTCACATTCATCATATGGATGTGCTTGTGCGCAAGAGCAAAGGAAAAAAAGGTTTGATCCCAAGCTGGCAGGGCGGACGCATGCCGCTGTCTTCCCAGCTTTCAGAAATGATCCGCTATAAGATAGATCATTTTTTTGATGGGGGAGAAATGAAAGAAGAAGAATTAAAAAAACTGAAAGAATTATTTGATTTACAGGCGAAGCGTTCGCACCTGCCGACCAATAAAGAATTCCTGATCGAATACGTGCAGAGCCGCGAAGGATATCATGTGTTTATGTATCCATTTGAAGGACGCTTTGTACACGAAGGGATGGCAGCAATTGTTTCACGAAAGATTTCAGAAATTCAGCCGATGACGTTTTCTGTTGCCATGAATGATTACGGATTCGAATTATTATCCGATCAGGAAATACCGATTGAAGAAGCACTGGAGCTGGATCTCTTCAATATTGAAAATCTGGAAAAGGAAATACAGATGAGTGTAAATGCAACAGAGATGGCACGCAGACGGTTTCGCGAAATTGCATCCATAGCAGGACTCGTGTTTGAAGGCTATCCGGGAAAATCAGCTAAGACGCGTCACTTGCAGGCCAATGCCGAATTATTTTTCAAAGTGTTTGAACAATACGATGGCGGTAATTTGTTATTACGACAGGCATACGATGAAGTGCTCGATTTTCAATTGGAAATACAACGCATGCGGAAAGCGTATAACCGAATCAACGAACAGAAACTTGTATTGGTGCGCCCAGAGAAAGCTACTCCGTTTGCTTATCCGATCATGGTGGATCGCATGCGCGGCAAATTCACAAATGAAAAACTGGAAGACCGTTTATTTAAAATGAAAACACAGCTCGAGAAATAAGCATGCAGATACAAACACTTACTATCAATAACAATACCTTAGAACTACTACCGCAGAAAGCCATTTACTGGCAAGAGATAAAGACGCTTATTGTTTCCGATCTGCATTTAGGAAAGGCTTCGCATTTTCGAAAACACGGATTGCCGATCCCTATGGAATCCGGGATTGATGACTTGCATCAGCTGGACGCACTTCTCACAATTTATAAACCACAGCGCCTGTTGATCTTAGGCGACCTGTTTCACAGCGACTACAACCAGGAGTGGGAATATTTCGGAGCGTTGCGGAAAAAATTCTCGGCAGTCGAATTTCAATTGGTACGGGGTAATCACGATATATTAAAAGACCACCACTATGAAAAGCACAATATAGAGATGCATCAAAAATCTTTGTATGAGAACGGATTGGTTTTTTCTCATGATCTTATAAAACTGCAAAAAGAAGAATTTTCAATCAGCGGACATATTCATCCGGGTTTTGTGCTGCATGGCAGAGGCCGCCAAAGTATTACGCTCCCGTGCTTCTATAAAAAACAAAATACACTCATCATGCCCGCCTTCGGGCGATTAACCGGCCTCGCTCATATGCCTCATGCAAATGATGCAGAAGTTTTTGTACTGACGGAGGAAGCGGTGCATCGGTTGTGAGATAGTTTCTATTAAGAAAATAAAACGTCCAAGGTTAGTCCGAACTCTTCAAGGGTTTCAAACCCTTGAAGAGTTTTGTTGGAGAACAGATACATCCCCCTTCCTCTCCATCAACACCAGATAAAAATCAAACACTCCTTGTTTCCATTCTGCTGACTCAGCAGGATTTACTTTTTCGCAAGCACTATTTAATGCAGTAGAATACCATTCATATAATTCATCCGGCCGCGGATCAAAACCAATCAGACTTAAGATTAGAATGCTTAAGTCTGCACCGGCAAAAGCTGTATCAAATCCTGCCTGTTCCAAACGATTTATCAATCGGCGGTTTTTCATTTCTTCCCCGATAAGAAATAAAGTCATTTCTGCTTCAGGCGGTAGTTTTATTAATTGTAAACGGTCCGGAATTTCAATTTTCATATCTGTAAATATTTGTGTTCGTTATTGCGAACACAAAGTAAAACAATTTTTTTGATATTCGGTATAATGAACACGAAAGAAGAGAAATATTTGCGCGCTTTGGGGTTAAAAATTCAAAAATTGCGAGAAGAAAAAGAACTGGATCAGAAAGCATTTGCCTTTGAATGTGAAATTGGCAGAACACAATTACATATGATCGAAAACGGTAAAACGAATCCCAGGCTTCTTACCTTAATTAAAATTGCAAATGGATTGGAAATTTCGGTTAGTGACTTGTTGAAGTTATAAAAGCAGTTTAAAGCTTAAAAATGCCTTAAAAGCAATATTCTTTTAATTTTAAAATAATGTTTTATAAAAAATTATAAAAATAAAATATAAAAATAAACCAAATAATTAATTTTTATGTTAAGTTTGTAGTAATAGTACTCGCCACGCTACCCATAAGAACAGCGTCCCAGGGCGGGTCTTTTGCTTTTTAGACCTTTCAGTTTGCATTTTTATGCTTTATAATAAACCTACAATCCTAATTCAGGATCAAATTAATCAATTAAAATCACGAGGATTAATTATTGATAACGAAGATTTCGCAAAAGAAATTCTCAGCAACATCAGCTACTATCGTTTGGTAGGATATTGGTGGCCAATGCAGGCAGACAAAACACTTCATACATTTAAAAGCAATAGCACTTTTGAAAATGTAATAGCAATTTATAATTTCGATCGAGAATTGCGCATACTATTGTTTGATGTTATTGAGCGTATAGAAATAGGCTTTCGTACAAAATTAATTTATCATCTCTCTCATGAAATATCTCCATGGTGGTTTGAAGACGCTTCTTTATTTAAGAATGCTGTTGAACATACAGAAACACTTCTTTCAATTGATCGGGAATTAAGACAAACAAAAGAGGTTTTTATAAAAGAACATTATAGGAATTATCATACAGACAGTAGAAGACCTCCTGCATGGAAAACGTTAGAGGTAATTAGTTTTGGAGTGATATCAAAACTATATGGAAATCTAAAACCATCAGTTTTATCTAAAGACATTATTGCAAAAGAACTAGGTACTGTTAATCACACTTTTTTGCCGAGTTGGTTACAAACCATTGCACAAATCAGAAATATTTGCGCACACCATGGCAGATTATGGAATAAAAATTTACCAGGAAGGCCAAAGTTACTACCTAGGCCTCCTTATCCGTGGATTATAGACGTTCCGGACAATTCAGAACATTCTATGTTATATGTGCACCTATGTTGCATGAAATATTTATTAAATCGTATCAATGCAAATAATAATTTCAAAAGCAGGCTGAAGGACCTTTTAACTAAATATTCTAATATAGATCCTAATGCATTAGGATTAAAAATCAATTGGGAAGATGAACCATTATGGAATAATTAATAATTTTCCCCCTCAATTCAAATACTGCTTCTTATACTGCACCGGGCTTACACCAACTTCTTTTTTAAACAAGCGCGAGAAGTATGGAAGGTTTTCAAAACCCAAGGTGTATGCGATTTCGCTGATGGAGTTTGAATCCGCAACCAATAAATTTTTTGCTTCAGAAATTAAATAAATATGTATCAGCTCAATTGCAGTCTTACCTGTTTCCTGTTTTAACAGATCACTTAAATAACGGGAAGAAATGTTGAGTTGCGACGCTAATTGCTTTACACTCGGCAGGCCTTTGTTTTGCAGCGATCCATTGGTTGCATACACGGATAACTGCTCATTGAATTTCGACATAAGCTTGCCCGAAAGTGATGCGCGGTTTATAAACTGGCGTTTGTAAAAACGTTGAGAATATTTTAAAATAGAATCGATGTGTGTTAAGATAATGTCTTTGCTGTAATCATCGGGGTTGGCATGGTACTCGGCTTCTATTTTAGCATACAGATCCCAGATGATGGTTTCTTCTTTCAAAGAAAGATGTAAGGCTTCGTTTGATTCGTATTCGAAAAAACCATATTTTTTTATTTCAGAATGCAGCACATGTCCGTTGAGATAATCTTCATGGATATAGATCATAAAGCCATCGTCTGCGAGTTCGATGTTGTTAAAGGCAATAACCTGTCTCGGCTTGATAAACGACATGGTGCCGGAATCGTGATCATAGCGCGTGCGGCCGTAGATCATTTCGCCAGACTTCATTTTTTTAAAACCAATCATGTAAAAATCACTGGTAAATTCTCCTTGTCCGGCTGTATTACAGGAAGCACTCTTTGTGCACTTAAAAACGCTGAACAATGGATTTTCAGGAGCAGGAAATCCATACGCACGATGCATTTCACTGATACTTTTAAAATGTTTCATAAAGCAGTTTTAAAATTTTAACCGAATACATACCTCGGATATTAACGTCAACCCTTCAAGGGTTCGATTAAAGAAAGTAAACCGGCACCCAAAAAGTTTTGGATGCCGGTAACTTTTACTGAACACAAAACGGAGGAAAATAATTACTTACCGTGCGCTTTTTCTGAAACTTCTTTCCAGCTTTCCCAGATTTCCATACGTTCGGCATACACTTGTTTTGCCCACGGCAAACCTACTTTGCCTAAAAACAGACGTAAAGGAGGGTTTTCTGAAGCTGTAAGTTTCAGCATCGCTTCTGCAGTTGCTTCGGGCAAACCATTGCCGTCTTCGGTAAAGCTGGCATATAAAGCAGCTTTTACCGGATCATAAGCAGGGATTGCAGTAGTGTGTGCAGCGGAACCCGAACCGAAGTCTGTTGTGTAACCATTGGGTTCAACAATGGTTACGTTGATACCAAATCCTTTTACTTCAGCAGCCAGCGATTCGCTTAAACCTTCTACTGCCCACTTAGTTGCATTGTATAAACCCAGCGCCGGAAGTGTAGCAACACCTAATGCACTTGAGATCTGAATGATGTGCCCGTTACCTTGCTCTCTCATAATTGGCAGCGCAGCCTGAGTAACCCACAACAAACCAAACACATTGGTTTCGATCTGATCACGTGCTTCCTGCTCGCTTGCCTCTTCAACAGCTCCGAACAATCCGTAGCCGGCATTGTTGATCACAACATCCAGACTGCCAAAATGTTCTTTTGCTTTTTTGATCGCGCTGAAGCTTGCTTCCCGATCGTTTACGTTTAATGAAAGCGGTAAAATTTTATTGCCGTACTGTTTTACCAGATCGCTCAACGTGTCTGTATTTCTTGCTGTAGCTACAACATTATCGCCACGTTTTAAAAAAGCTTCTGCCCAGATCTTACCAAATCCTTTTGATGCACCGGTTATGAAAATAGTCTTTGTCATTTGAGTAATTGATTCGTGAATGAATGAAACAAAGGTATTTGTCACCTGGCAGAAGGATTTATACAAAAGTCAGAATAAAAGATACATTTTGACTTTCATGTGCTTTCTCATATTCTTATTATATTTAAAAAGGCAATTTAATATCCTTTTTAAGGCATTATTAACCGACATTTTATTTATGAATCCATATATTTTTAAAATACTGGTGTTCGTGCTGATTGCCACAGCTTGTAAAAAGCAAGACAAAAGAACGAACCCGGCACCAGCAGAAGTTACTTATTACGAATCATTTGATACCATCGACATAAAAAAATGGCAGTATCAGCTTTATAGTTTTGATGGAAATGGTTGTAACATGCGTAAGGAAAATGTATTCATTAAAAATTCGATTCTTTCTCTGAAAACGGAACTCAACGCAGACGCTTCACTACCTAAGAAATACAATGGCGGAGAGATTGGTGATAATCGATTTTACCTCTATGGTTACTATACCGTTCGCATGAGATCCAATCTGTGTGGAGGTACGGTGAGTGCTTTCTTCCTGATGAATCAGTGGCAGCCCGCTGACTGGGAACACAAAGAAATTGACATTGAGTTTTTAGGAAAGAATAGAAAAGCGATACAATGCACCAATCATGACTTTCAGGACGGAGGGAAAACATGGAAGTCTTCCAGTAAAACAATGGACTTACCTTTCGACGTCGGAAATGATTTTCATGAATTTAGTATTCTTTGGACTTCAGACAGTGTTGCATGGTTTGCCGACGGAAGGTTTATACATAGTGATAAATTGTATGTGCCACACGAACCGCTGCAAATCCGTATGAATTATTATGCCGGCGATGTTGCTGTAGATGGCATACAGCCATGGCTCGGAGATGTAGATGAAACATGTTTGCCAACAACAACAGATGTGGATTGGATCAAAAGAGAATCGCTGGAGGATTATAGAAGAAGAATGAAACAATGAATTTAAAAACTGGTTAAGAGAAGTTAATTCACAGCGCAGCAAGACGGCAATTCTTAACGGATAAAGGCATTTAGAGATAATAAAAAAATATGAAACGAATTTTTAAGATACTTACTTTTATTGGCGCAATCGCTTTTATTGCAGGAGCCATTTTTCTTGCGATACTTTTCTTAACTGCACGCGAGCAAAGAGATCAGCTGAATAGCACCATACATGTTGTTATTGAATTGAAGGGAGATATACCAGATCTAAAAACCACTGAATTGCATATGTGTGATGAGGTCAACACATTTGTATTACAGGCTCTGAAAGATACAGTTTCTGAAAACATCGGAGTTCTATACAAAGAATTTCCATGCAAGACGTTCTTTCAATATGTTTATGCAGACGGCACATCAAAGAAGATTCCGGTAGAAGATTTTAATTGTGCAGGGTGTTCTGGAACACATGTATACACATTAAGCTCAGATTCGATTACGTATACATACATGCCTTGAATATCCTATAAAGAAATCAATAAAAAACTAAGCATACATTTATAAGCATTAAGTAATATGAAATATATAGCAATACTTTTTTCTGCAGTACTGTTTGTTACTAATCTGGAAGCACAAACATTCAAGCAGCAATTCAACGAAAATTTTTCAAAAAAAGATACTGCTGCGCAACGGCGTGTTCTTGAAAATTGGGAAAAGACAGACAACAATGATGCTGAATTATATACCGCATACTTTAATTATTATGTAAACAAGAGCAGAAAAAATGTTCTTACGTTAGGCTCAAATCCAGGTAGTAAAGAATCCTTTCAATTGGTTAGTAAAGACACTTCAAGCAAAGAAGAAATATTTTTATACGAGGACATGTTTTATGATCCTGAATTGTTAAGAAAAGGGTTTGATTATATAAACGTAGGCATACAGAAATTTCCTGCACGCCTTGACATGCGATTTGGAAAAATACATATGTTGGGAAAGATTGAAAATTATGAGCCGTTTACGAATAATATTATTGAAACCATTCATTACTCAGCGAAAATAAATAACCAATGGACGTGGACAGATAACAAAAATGTGGAAGACCCCAAGAACTTTATGTTGGGAAGTATTCAAGGATATATCCTTCAATTATATGACACAGAGGATGATTCATTGTTAGATAACATGAAACGGATTTCGGAAGTTGTGTTAATCTATTATCCGGATAATATTGAAAGCCTGTCAGACCTCTCTATCGTTTATTTACTTCAAAAAGACTATGATAAGGCATTGGAAGTATTGTTAAAAGCAGAAAAGATAAACCCTAAGGATACCATTATTTTAAATAATATTGCTCAGGCCTATAAGTTAAAAGGCGACAAAAAAAATTCAATTAAATATTACGAAGCGGTAATGAAATATGGAGATGAAGAGGCAAAAAAATTTAGTCAGGATCAAATAAATAAATTGAAGAATAAATAAAGAAACCCCGCTGATGTGGCGGGGCTCTTTTGATCTATTCTTCTGTATGCGGATTATGTTTGTTAAACACCTGACTATCGCGGGTATTTTTTTGCACTGTAATAACCGCAAACAGTGACAGCAAAAAAGAGAAGGCATAAAACCCTTTTTCACTCGGCAGTAATTCTGCATTCCACAAACCAATTGTTAAAAGAAGAATGGAAAGCAAACTGGAGAACCACGCTAAACCAAAATAAATATCGGTTACTGGTACTTCTTCAATTCTGTCACGTACTGCTTTTTGCAGAGATACTACCGAAAACAATCCATACATAAGTACCGTGAAGTAATATCCCTTTTCATTCAACATCATATCTGATCGCCACAAGCCTATCAAATATCCGATCATTCCAGCTCCGAGTGCAACCCAGGATGCACCGATAAAAGCACTTGATGGTTTCTGATTCATAATTCGTCTTTTGTTTAAATTGTATACCCAAAAATAGAGCGATTCACATTCTGCAAAAAGCTCATTTTAAATACAAACGGACTGTTATAATTTTAAAATATGTCTAAAAATGTACTTTATTAGACAATTTTGAGATAAAAACAGACTTTTGAAGTTGTTTAATTATAAACAAAGGAAATACCTCAATGGCATAATCTCTCACGATGGAAACATAAAAGAACAACAACAAGACAAACACAAGTAGAATTGAAAGCGAAAAACTATTCATCATAACGAATAAGGAATTCAGTATTGAAAATTCTTCTTTGTTTCCATTTCTTAAATACGTAATTTTTTGAAATCAAATCACTTAAACCTGCATTGCAATGTTTGCTCTAATTATTCTTTTCATATTCGCCGCTATAATCATCTTTTGGTTTATAGGAATTTATAATTCACTGATCGGACTTCGTAACAGAAGAGAACAAGCGTTTTCTGATATTGATGTACAATTAAGACAGCGCAGCGATCTTGTTCCTCAATTGGTTGAAACAGTAAAAGGTTATGCCGGTCACGAAAGTAAAACTCTTACAGATGTTATCGCTGCCAGAAACAGCGTATTGAGCGCAACGTCTATTGATGATAAAATAAAATCGGACAGTCAGTTAACATCTGCCTTGCAAGGCTTGCGCGTAACTGTTGAGGCATATCCGGATCTGAAGGCAAATCAAAACTTTTTGCATCTGCAGAATGAAATCAGCGACATAGAAAACAAACTAGCTGCCGCGCGCCGCTTCTTCAATGCAGCTACAAAAGAATACAATACATCTGTAGAGTCGTTCCCTAACAACATTATTGCCGGTCGGTATGATTTTAAGAAAGAAGCGATGTACGAATTGACTGTAGAGAAAAGACAAGCAATGGAAGAGCCGCCAACATTTAAATTTTAATTCAGGGAATACGAATCGTGAAATACATCGGTATTCAAAAACAAATTCGCAGGAACAACCGAAAATCTCTGTTGTTGCTTTTTTTATTCCCGCTTATACTGGTTGTGTTGGCTCTTATACTTACAGGTTCTCCGGAGGTTTCGTTTCTGTTTATATGTTTGTCAGCCATTTGGTTTGTGATTGCTTATTTTTTTCACAACAAAATGATCGAACGTGCGACTTCTTCCGAAGCCATGTCGAGGAGAGAAAACCCCAGAGTTTATAATCTATTAGAGAACATGTGCATTTCGCAAGGTATGGAGATGCCAAAATTAAATATCATCAACGATGATTCATTGAATGCTTTTGCCAGCGGCATCAATCAGGAGACATTTACCGTTACACTTTCAAAAGGCATTATTGAAAAGCTGACGGATGAAGAACTGGAAGGCGTAATTGCACATGAACTTTCACATATCATAAACAGAGATGTGAGACTGCTTATCGTCTCAATTATCTTCGTCGGAATTTTTTCATTCATATCTGAAATGGTGTTTCGGGGTACAAGTTTTATTGGTGGAAGAAGCAACGATGGCAAAAGTAACCTGCCTTTTATTTTACTTGCTATTCTTATCTCAATTGTAGCCTTCTTTGTAGCACGTTTGCTGCATTTTGCTATATCGCGCAAGCGTGAATATCTGGCGGATGCAGGAGCGGCGGAGATTACAAAAAAACCGTATGCGTTGGCATCTGCGTTGAGAAAGATTTCCGGCGACCCCTATATAGAAGCTGTTACGCGTAGAGATGTTGCACAATTGTTTATGCACAACCCTCAATTCACTGAGAGGAATTTATTCGGCAATTTATTTTCTACACATCCGCCGATCGAGAAGAGGATTGAACTTTTGGAGCAGTATGTGTAAATAATATATTCGTGTTAGTATGCGATTTTATAATTTTTATAAACATTGAAATGGTAAAGACAATAAAATATACTGGGTTTGTATTAGTATTGATAGGCGTTTCATTTTTTGCTTTTAAATTGATGCGAAAGCCTGATACAGATGTAATCATCGAAAAAACAAAATTTCAAAAACAATCTCAGGTTTCATATCCTGAAAATTATAAGATGTTGGTAAAAAAGGATCAGCAGAACAATAAAACATTTCTTATTAATGATGCAGTGAGCTGTGTACTTGTTGAAAATAAATTCCCATATAACAGGAAAGATTTTAATATTCATCAAACAACCAAAATTCTTCAGATACTGAATGATTCTTCATCATATTGCTGAGGAGAATTCGGATCTCCAGAAATTAATAAGACAATTATATTTTATAGGAAAGGTGATATTGAAATTGGGTTTATTAATATTGATATGGTAGGTGAAATAGATTGTTATCCTTATCGATCGTTTATGAAATGGGGAGAAATGACAAAGCCAGCTTTTATAAGATTAACCAATGCATTAGAAATATAGTATTGGATTCTGACAATTATTTATTATACATACAATAAAATCCTTCTTCATACGACTTAACTTTACAGGTCAATTTTGTGTTGTACCTTAGTATAGATTAATTATTTCCTCATTCAGTTTTAATAATGGAAAAAAATAAAAGTAAAGTAACTCTTGGTCAGGTTTTTAAAACGATAATCTGGCCGAGAAGAAAAATTCTGTTTATAGGTTTAATCATGATTATCATCAGCAGGCTGGCGAGTTTGGTCTTACCGGGCGCAAGCAAATACCTGCTTGATGATGTAGTGGCAAATAAAGACATGGGTATGCTGTACACCTTGCTTTGGGTAGTTGGTTTATCAATTGCTGTAAATGCCGGGATCTCTTTTTTGTTGACCAAACTGTTAAGTGTAGAAGCTCAATTGCTGATCTCAAAATTGCGTGTGCAGGTACAGCGGAAAATTTTAAGTCTGCCGATCAGTTATTTCGATAACAACAAATCCGGCGCATTGGTATCCCGCATCATGACAGATGTAGAAGGCGTGCGTAATTTGATTGGAACAGGATTGGTACAATTGATAGGCGGTACGATCACTTCTGTTATTGCATTGGTGTTGCTGATTAAAATCAGTCCGGTGATGACTCTGTATGTTTTATTACCTGTAGCAGTGTTTGCGTTTATTGCGATGAAGGCATTTGGCTATATTCGCCCGATCTTTAAAGAGAGGGGTATTATAAATGCAGACGTAACGGGAAGGCTAACAGAAACATTGAACGGTGTACGGATCATTAAAGGGTTTAATGCAGAAGAACAGGAAAACAAATCCTTTGAAGCTGGTGTAGAGCGTCTGTTTGATAACGTGAAAAAAAGTTTAACCTCAACGTCATTAATAACAAGTGCTTCACTGTTTCTATTGGGAATGGCAACGCTAGGGATTATGGGCATTGGCGGTTATTTGATGATAAACAAACAAATGACACCCGGAGATTTCTTATCGTTCACATTATATCTTGGTTTTATGATTGCACCGATCGTGCAGATGAGCAACATTGGCAGTCAGCTTACGGAGGCCTTTGCCGGCCTGGATCGTACCGAGGAAATCATGAATATGGCTCCGGAAGAAGATAGTGAAAAAAGAACCATTGCATTAAACGAAATTAAAGGCAACATCAAATTCGACCAGGTTTCATTTGCGTACCAGGAAGGAAAAGAAGTATTGAACAATGTAAGCTTTGATGCACCTGCCGGTACGGTGACAGCGCTTGTCGGAACATCGGGCTCCGGTAAGTCAACAATCGCAGGTCTTGTAGCAACATTCTTAAATCCGGAATCTGGAAAGATCACAATTGACGACGTTGATCTTTCACAAGTTACATTGAGCAGCTACCGTAAAAATCTGGGTGTTGTATTGCAGGACGATTTTCTGTTTGAAGGCACGATCCGCGAAAACATTTTATTCCCGCGGCCGAATGCAACAGAAGAGCAATTACTTAATGCAGTAAAGGCAGGATATGTAAATGAATTTACAGACCGATTCGAACAAGGCCTGGATACATTGATTGGTGAAAGAGGTGTTAAATTATCTGGCGGACAAAGACAACGAATCGCTATAGCACGTGCAATACTGGCAGATCCTAAAATTATTATTCTCGATGAAGCCACTTCAAATTTGGATACACAGAGTGAATCGCTGATCCAGCAAAGTTTAGCGGAGCTGATGAAAGGGCGCACAACGTTTGTAATTGCACACCGGTTAAGCACAATCCGACAAGCAGATCAGATTCTGGTAATAGAAAACGGACGCATTGCTGAACAAGGAAACCACACCGAATTGATTGCCAAGGAGGGAAGGTATTATGAGTTGCATACATACCAGGCAAGAATATAAGCTTAAAGCAGAATGCTTAAAACTTAAAGAAAAAGGACCGATGTGCGTGATACGTGCAGCGGTCCTTTTTCTTTTTAAAGATTGCTTAGTAAGCAGATTAATCCAACTTATTTTCTTCAATTTTTCCATCAGCACCAAAGGTTATTTTGCGTTCCTCGGTGCCTTTTTCGACATCAACTTTATAGGTAACCTTCGAACCTGCTTCAATTTTTTTAGCATCATCAATCTTATATCCGCTGAAGTTTTTTTGAATGGAGGCAGTAACTGCTGCAGGCAACTCATTTACAGGTATTTCCTGTTTGTGTTTAACGATCTTACCTGTGCTATCTATGTATACACTATGGTCTAAAGTTTTCACTTCAAATTCGGCTTCGTAAAGGCCTTTTTTCAATTCCCATTCTACTGCAGTTTGATCAGGAAACTTTTGCTGGAAAGCATTAACAACAACTGATGGAACATTTTGCTGAGCAATATCCTGGGCGAATGAAACGCATCCGGTGCTCATTAATAGAAGAATTACTGATAACTTTTTCATAACGGTTTTTTGTTTGATGTAATACAAATTAATACTGTGAAACAGGAAAGAATTGGGAAAACAGAGCCGGTTTTTTATTTTCTTTTGGGCTCATAAATTATCCGGATAAAAGCAGTGGCTTCATAGCTGCTATTGATCGGAATTGCAGTTACGAATCCTATTGCCAGAGCCGGGGAAACGTTGTATTTGATCTGTGGATGCAGGATCGTTGAATAGCTGTTATTCAAATATACATGATTCAGTTCAATGCCGACAAAATTATTTTTTAAAAACATGTGAAAGACACTTGCATGAAATTGGTATCCGAATGTATTGTTTTGGCCGGAAAATTTTTGCTCATACAGCGGGCCTGTAATAATAAGTGTATTGATGTTCTTTCCCCAATTTTTTGCCGCAACAAAAAACGGTGCATATATGTTTCCCTTAGCAATTTTGTTTTCGCTATAAACAGTTTTAAACGAATGAAAGGCAAGTTCATTGGTGTAACCTACAGCCATTGATGTTTGTAGTGCTGGAGCAACTAAAAATGTATATTGCGCAGACACTTTAATTCCTTCCATTCTGTTTTTAGGAACAGCAGGTTGGTTTGTATCCTCAACAGGTTGAGCCTGATAGAATGCAACCGGAACTTCTACTTCTATTCCTAAGCGATTGAACAAAGCAAATTCATATTCAATAAAACCTGAATAAGAAGTATAGTAATTGTTTTTCTGAAAACATCCGCCTACGTTTAATTCTCTCTCACCACGGCGTGCGCCTAAATCACGGATAAGGTCCATATATAAAGGTTCTGAATGATGAATTTTCGGCAGCGAATCTTTTTGTGCCTGAACGGAAAAGATCGTTAAAAGAAATAGAGTTATATGAATGAGCTGTTTCATCTTCCTGAATTTTCAGTCAAAGTAAAAACTGAATCAGGAAAGAATCGGGAATAGTCTGAGAAAATTTTTATTTCAATTTATACTGACATTACCCTCATCGGGGGCGTGATATCTGTAGCAAGAAGATATGAAAAAAATACACGGAGCTCCGTTAGGAGCGACGGATTAATATATCATTCCGATGAGACTTCCAAATTCTTGATTTTTTATTGCTACAGATATTTTATCCCTACGCGATTTAGCTAAGCCAACCTTGCTTGCAGTAGCAAAGAGAGAAGGGAAAATATTAAAAAAGAATTTGAATACGATGTTTGCCTTCAAAAGAATACGTTATTATAAAACCATATTTATCAGCAATAGCCTTTACAATAGCGAGACCCAGTCCGGTTGAATTGGTATCAGTCGAATTTTTATAAAAGCGACTAAAAATATGTTGTTGGTCCAACGCCTGAGAACCGGAGTTTTCAATGGTAACAGAATTTGAATCAACGAGTACCGATACGGAGCCAGCGGCAGGTGTGTGTATCACAGCATTTTTAATAAGATTACTCAGCAACATATCGGCAAGGCCTTTATTCATCTTAACCGACAATGCAGAGTGTTGTATGTATTCGAAGGAAATATTTTTAAAACCGGCAAGATCCGAAAAATCTTCCTGCATTCGTGTGCAAATTTCAGAAATGGAAACTTGCTCTTCCTCATAAAACTGTTTGTTTTCAATTTTCGATAAAAGCAACAGCGATTTGTTTAATCGTGTTAGGCGCTGCATATTTTCAATAACAGAACCGATCACATATAGGTCTGTTTCTGAAAGTTCATTTTTTTCAGCCAGCAGTTCCAGTTTGTTAATACTTATGGCCAGTGGTGTTTGCAGCTCATGCGAAGCATTTTCAATGAATTGTTTTTGACTGCTGTAGAGTTCTATATTTTTCTTTAATAATTCAGAGACAGCATTGTTCAACAGCTTAAATTCATGAACACGTGTTTTTGAAGGCAGGAAATTATTATTGTTCAAACTGAATCCCTCGAGCTGATCCAGCAAACTGTAAAAGGGCTTCCATATTTTTTTCAGTAAAAACGTGTTTACAATAAAAATGCTGATCAACAAAACGGCATAGAGCCAGATAAGCGAATAGAAGAGATCTTCGATCAGATCATCTTCTTCAACCATAGAAGAAATAATTCTTAATTCATAATAATCAGAATGATTTAAAGTAAAAACCGTTTTTAATAAACGCACAGTTTCAAGATCATCTTCATTCTGCATATACATAAGCGTGTCTTTGTATACATCTTTTTGTTTGTGCGCATGCGGAGTATTAATTTTTCTAATCGAATAATTACTTTCATCAAAATCTGCCTTATAAAGAACGGAGCTATCCTTAGATGCTTTTTGTACGATCAGCAATTTGTAATTACCAAGATTGTCGTCAATACTGTCATACACTTCGTCCAGCATTTGAACATAAAAAATGCTGGCCCATGTTCCTATAATAAAAAATATAGCTATAGATATGTACAGAAGTGTATAGTTATGTAATCTCATAAAACGATAAGCTTATAACCAATGCCATATACAGCTTGTATTTCAATGTCTGCATGGGCATCCTTTAATTTTTTTCTCAGGTTTTTTATTTGAGAATAAATAAATTCAAAATCATCAGCCTGGTCGCTAAAATCACCCCAGACATGTTCAGCTAACGAAGTTTTATTGATCAGCCGGTTTTTATTTACCATAAAATAGCTTAGCACATCAAACTCTTTTCGATTTAAAACAAGGAGCTCATTGTTCACATAAGCAACCCGGTCGTCGAATTGAATGTTAACATTCCCGATCTCCAGTTCATTTTTACCGTTTAATGTTTTTCTTCTTAAAACAGATTTAACACGAGCAGTTAGTTCTGCTATGTGAAAAGGTTTAATCAGGTAATCATCGGCACCGAGATTAAGACCCGCAACTTTATCATCAATGGAATTTTTTGCAGAAATAATGATCACATTGCCGGCCTTGTCTAATTCTTTCATTTCTTTTAAAAGATCAAGTCCGCTTCCGCCGGGCAACATGATATCAAGCAAAATACAATCGTACTCATAAGATACAATTTTATCTAAAGCCGAGATATAATCTACTGCGGACTCAACAATATACTTTTCCTTTTCGAGAGACTCCTGTATAATTTCCTTCATGGAAATTTCGTCTTCTATAACCAGAATTTTCATAGTTCAAGTAAGAAATTAAATCTGTAAAGAATTGGGAATACAGAAATACGGTCATTTAATATAATATACAAAGTTTCGATTCATGTTTAAAATATGGGTTAAATGCTATTGGAAGCACATATTCAACATAGTGAACTAAATCAAACGCATTTCTTTGAAAAACAGTCCTATAAATTATACTTTCAAAGAAAGTTTTTTTAATTTGAAAGCATAAATCCAGCTATTTTTTGACCTAGATTTTTATGGTCAATTATTGTAATAAGAACTCAAAGCATTTAACAATACTGCTTTTGACGCAATTCTACTGTACACGATAGACTGGAATTCATTTTATTCAAAAAAATTGATGAATTATGACCGGAGAACTGCACCAGCAAAAAGGCAAAGAAACCACACTTGACAATCTCATGGAAGGTTTTCAACTGATTAGTTTTGATTGGCGGTATTTGTATGTAAACGATGCTGTTGTTAAACACAGCAAATACACAAAAGAAGAGTTACTTGGTTATACGATGATGGAAAAATATCCAGGTATTG
>Ga0247817_10000418_pt1 | contig 24196 bp, 23 predicted proteins | sample UWRJL212509R1_FD_178010 | JGI IMG/M metagenome (GOLD analysis project Ga0247817, IMG submission 178010) | Plant litter microbial communities from Arlington Agricultural Research Station in Wisconsin, United States - UWRJ-L212-509R-1 | ecosystem: Environmental > Terrestrial > Plant litter >...
CTGTTATATTATAGGATTCCACCACCGCTTTTTCCTAATGAGGATTTTATGACTGAGTACAAAAAAGCAGCCAAAGCGGGTTGTTGACACCACACGCCCGCACTTACGTACGAGTTGCTTTGACTGAATTTCAGTACATAAGCAAGGCAATACAAATAATTGCTATGGGCGTATTTAAATTGGTGTCAACAGATGTATCTTACAACAATTCTTATCCTTTTAACAGGTGTGCAGCTACTACATCAATTCAATTGTCGGGTCTACAGTATCAAGTGTCATCATAGGCGGATTCTCTCTCCACTTGTGATAGTAAAAGAACTTAGTAAAGTCTTCGGGAATTTCTCTACCCGAATAATTCTGATAAATATGAGGGGTATTAGTTTCTTTACCGAATGTAGATGACCAAGACCCAAGTAACTGCTGCAAGTTTGAAGCTTCAGAAAACATCACGCCATCAATATGAGGAAACTCGTCACCAGGGTACAAGAACTCTTTCTTAACAACAGCTCCAGTCGCCTTTTCCATATCTCTCTTCAATTCGTGTGTAGGTCGTACCACATCTGGGTCTAGTGGCTCACCGTTAGTTGAGAAATGTATTAATTGAAAGTTGATTGGTAATATTGCCAACTCAAAGATACCACGGTCTTTCCACATTCCCGCATCAGGTGCATAGCTAGAAACCGCTATAACCACACGGTCATTTTTACCAACCCCATCTAAATATTTGTCTTTTATCTTGTTGGACTTATGGAACAGGCTCGAAGAATATCGTAATGCCATTTGTTCCCTAGGGACATCATAAGCTTGCTTTCCCTCCGAATCCAACGCTTGCTTTTCAATCTTCCTTAACTCGTCATCGGGCTGCGAGTATACGGCTTCAATCCACACCTTTGTGCCATCTGTTAGTTCTACGCAAAAATCAAAGCCAGAGCCATTAGATGGAATTAATTTGTAGCCTGTAAGCGAAAGCCACTCAACGACTTCAAGCTCCCAAAGCCTACTATAGAAGTCTTCATTTTGAAGATTATTAACCCAATCAGAGTCCAAGAACTGCGAGAGCTTTCCATATGCTTCATCAACCCATTTTCGTAAGTCATCCGCATTCGGTGAAGCCCTGTAATGCTCGTAGTACTTGTCTTTACCTGTAGTGTCCCAAATACTCATAACGTATGAAACTGACGTGCCTTAAGCGGGTCTTTATGCTTAAGTACCAAGTCTTTTCCTGCGTTAGCTAAATGAAAGAAATACATCCTATTCATCTGTTCAATCGCTTGTCCGTAATCATCTCTCCTTGAGTAAAATTCGTCACTAGCCTTTTCATTAAAGAAACCGTGAGCAACGATATTCCGCATATTCCAAATACACTTAACATCATCTGGATTCTTAAGATAACTATGGAACTCATATGTCGTAGTCATCATATCTGCTAAAGCAATAATTTTAACCTTTGTTGAAGTTGGGTCTTCTGGCGACACGTAATACTTTTTACTTTCAGACGACAAGAACTGATGTAGGTCTGAAGTAATTGAATCTGCTTGAGCTGCTATTGCCAATAAGCTATCGAACTCACTACTTCGTGCTAGCTCCTCATCGTTTAGAACGACATTCTTTTTAGGCTCGTGGCTAGTAAAGTGATTTGCCGACTGCTCCAAGCCAGAGAAAAGACGTAACAACTGAATGTTATCTGGCGGGTCTAATGGATAGTCTCGATAATACTGCACAAGGTCTTCAAACACACCTACAAGTTCATCATACTTTTCAATGAATGTGGGTAATATTTTTTCGATGATTTCAACGAAATCCTCAAGTGTAAACAAATTGCGGAAAGCGTAGCTAGCCTCTTTGTAGTTCTCCATCAAGCTTGGAACTAGGACTTTATTGAAACCAGTTTCCATACCCTTAAGTACGACCCGTTCCCTGTGCAATATCGTCATTAGTTGAGAAAATCTAGTGTTCCACATTAACAATTCTTTATTGGAAAATGGCTCATCCCTCTCGATAATTACATCTATCTCGTCCATTCGTTTTTCCAGAAGGGGTGGTTTTCTTGAACTAGAATTTGTTCCGCCAATCCCGAACGTAACCTTGCCAATTGTTGTTTCAACTTTGGACATTCGAGATATAAGAGCTTCGTGTTCCGCTTTCTGTACTTTAGTTTCGGGGACATTGAACCAAAGAAATGAATCGTAAGTATAAACCGTAATGCCATCAAAGTTCGATTCGGGTATATTAGTTTCATCTACGAGCATAAAGACTTCAACATACCAGTTCTCGTAAAACTTGTCGTATGGAATAACCCGAGCACTTTGTATATCAAACGGATACAACACACGCCTACCGCCGAGTTGATTTTCGTGATAGAGATAATTAAATTCAACAGCCTCAGTTAAATCTTTTGTATTCACGTTCAGCAAAAAGCGTTGTTCATCTTTGTATAGGACACCGTGCAAGGTAACACCAGTGTCTGTTATCCACTCTAATGACTCTACTCGACCATCAATTTCATTAGCAATTGATTGAAACGAGTTAATCACTACAATACCTCTACAGTAGTAACCTCTGCGGGTGTTAATTCATACAACTCATAAACCATATGGTCTATTTCACGGTCAATCGACTGTATTTCTTCATCAAGGCTAGACACTGCCGCCTGGTACTTTTCAAACAGCTGTACTAGCTCGTCTTTCTGTGAAAGCGAGAGTTTCATCTTCAAAGTGCTAACAAAGTTACTAAAGTCTAAAGTCCACCACCTATTTAGTTTCGAAGACCATCTCTCAATTCCAAACTCACTCATTAAAACATTCTTAAACCGTTGGTTACTAATATGTTTCGCTTTTGTTGCAAGAAACATACTTTCAACTTTAAGTCGCATTGCTTCAGACCAAACTTCCGACATTTCGGGAACAGGAATCTGCTCAAAATACTGCGGCTTCACTTCAAGATAACCACCACTACGCTGAACGCATATTCCCTGTAGAAAGAACCAGACTAACTTTGAGTTAAGTAATCCCAATAACGATTTATCGTTACTAGGGAGAATTACAGCTGGTGCATTAATATACTTACCCGACTCGTCATAACAAAACTTTCCCCTATTCTGTAGATTAGTCCAAGTAATTTTCGTGTCCAAAAATAGCGATTCATAAGCACAGGCTCTCATTTCCCACCAATAATCACCCTTGTCCCAACGAGCTTCTGCCTTTAATGCAAATTGTTCAAGATAGTTAAAAACAGCTCTATACTTCTGGCTAATTTGGTTAAGAGCCTCATTACTGTTAAGTGCTCCAAACAATTGCTTTGTCGTACCTTGTGAAATATAAATTACATATTTATCTTCTACGAACGAGCTCCAGCGTGAAATATCCTTACCTTCTAAGAACGGCTTAATAACTTCACTACTAGCTCCATCTTCGTGGATTAATCGCTTACGAGTTTCACCGTTAATTATGAACGCCTCGTTGAGCCCTGTTAGGATACCTCTGTAACTTTTACCATATTGCTCACGAACAGTGCTATGCTGACTTATTTTTTGTCGAAGCTCGGCAGACGAAGCACTCTCAAAATTCCATCCTGTGTCTTTTAAAGATTTCTGAGTGATTTCGTAAGACCCATTTCGAAATGCGGTATCGAGAGAACTCAAGTCAGACTTTTTAACGTCAAGATATTTAAATGTACCAGACGGTGTAACATTTCGAAACACGAGAATAATTGGGTACGTAGTAGCGCCTTGAAAAATAGTTAAAGTGTTAAAATCAACAAGTTGTTCAATTTTTACATTCTCTTTCAGATATTTCCGAAGTACAACACCTGACCCAGTGGTCTTGGCAAAAGTATTTGAGATAAACGAAAACAATCCGTTTGGCTTTAATAAACTTAGAGCTTTTTCATAAAAATAAGCAAACAAGTCTGTCGTTCCAGCATATACCTTGTAGTGTTTTTCAAAGTGAATCTTTTGATTCCCTAGAAGTTCTTGTCGTACATATGGAGGATTACCGACTATTACATCGAAGCCACCATTCTTGAAGACATCAGCAAATTGCTCATTCCAGTTAAACGCCTTATCGCCCGCTATGTCTGGGTCATCCACTAAGCTATTACCGCACTTAATGTTTGCATCTAGAGTAGTGAGCTTCTTACCCTTTTGGGCTGTCTTAAGCCATAAAGAGAGTTTGGTTATTTCTACCGATTCCTCATTAAGGTCTACGCCATAAATGTTATTGCGCAGAATATCACGCACCCAAGTATCGGTGCTGAATAGTGTGTTACCCAAAATGTCACCAACTCTTTTATTTTCAGCCAGGAGATAGTCGAATACATAAACCAAAAATGCTCCAGAGCCACAGGCAGGGTCTAGAACCTTAACGTTCTGCAAAAAATCTTGGTATTTTCCATAAGCCTGCTTCTCACGCTTTTCGTAAGTCTTATCCATAATGTCACCCTTAAGCCCGAATTCTAGCTTGAACTTTTCTTCGTGCTCTCGCAAGTACACGCCCAAAGAGTTATCTACGATATAGCGAACAATATAGTCGGGCGTATAAAAAATTCCATCTTTCTTGCGGCGACTCTGACCAATAGACTCAAGGCTATTACTTTCATTTACCTTGTCTTTAATCTCTTCCAAATCACTAATCGACTGTTCGAAAATGTGGCCAAGAATATTTACACTAAGGTCTTCGGCAAAGTTATACGTACCGAGCTCTACCACCTTTCGCAGTGGCGCATCATCAATTTCAAGCGTATCTAAATCTGGGTCGAAGTGGAATAAACCACCGTTATATCCATCTGGAATCTCAAGCTTTTCACTACCTTTGTCTATTGCACCAAAGAAACTTTTTAGTTCATTCCATAAAGTGCCGCCAAATGATGAGTTGTCTGCACTAGCAATCACGCTTTGGAGTGTATTGTCGGGTAAAAGACCGCTGTCCTCTGCAAATGCAGCAAATACTATGCGGTCAATTACCTTTTGTGCTTTTTCAATACCGAGGTCAATGTTATCTCGAACGCTTGAGTTTCGCCTGTAAATATCACGTAGAAGTTCAAGTCGTGCTTCTCTATAGACCTTATAAAACTTCTTACTAATATTTTCCTGCTCAATACGAATATCACTAAGAATTCCCTCGGTTTTGCTTGAACCCTTAGGGGTCGTGAAGTTCTGCTTGTTTAAGAGAACAAACCAAGTCTTGAACAACAAATAGTCATCTTCAGGGTTTACAAGGTCATCAAGCGTCCAGACTTCGTAATCAAGGAGGTTATCGTGATATAAACGGAATTCCCAAAAATTACTAACGACTACAAATGGCACAGAACGGTACTGCGATTTGTATTTAAAGCCTTGCTGTACAGGACTGAGGTTTCCATCCCTTCGTTGTGGTCGGTCTAAATCAATCGAAGCGCCTTTAAGCTCAACGACCGCAGCAATATTACGAACACCCTGCGAGTCATCGGCGTAACTTATCAGTGCATCAGGCAACTGACCTACATCGCTTGTGTCCTTAGGTACAAAACTATAGGGTGAAGCAGGCTTTTCTTCATAACCTAGAATATCAAGGAAAAAGTCCCTATTGTACTGTTGCTCACGAGATGTTTCCTTGTCAGCCTTGAGTGAACCGAAGTGGTAGTCGTTCTGCCATTTACGCACAACTTCAACGAAGCCAATTATTGACTCAGTATCAATTTGCTGCGCAATTTGCCGTAGCTTATTCTTTCCGAACAGATTAGCCATACTGTTAGCATTCTACCACGTTCAACAGATACGGGACATACGGTCGCTGTACGCACAGAATTATGAACACACGAGCAAATATGTGGATTCGTGGTTATGTCAGCGTTATACGCTCGTAAAACACCGCAAAACACGTATTTTAGCTTCTCGCCAAGTTATAATTAACCCAATGACAGCAGAGCTTCAACGACTAACTGAAAATAATCGCCAAGAGTTTCTAGGTATTATTGATGACCTACTCGACCGTAATGGATTAGCTCAAAGCAACTTCATTAAGTTGAAAGCCGAAGATGGATATGATGTCGAAACGTATCGCAAGTATGTACCGTTTTTAAAAGCCCACAGTGCAATTGAAGACCAGAGTAGCGTGATGGACTTTATTGACCTCGAAGCATCTGTTTACGTTAACGAAAATCAACTAAAAGAACTAAAAAACCTACTTCTTAACGGTACTGCACAAAAAATGTATACCACTGCTTCTATCAGTTTTGATGGCAAAGTAATCAAGTTAAATTACGCAGGTTCAACATCGACAATCTGGGAATTTAGGAATCAAGGAAGCAATGCCTTTATGCACTCGATATTTCTAAAACTGTTCAAGAATCCCGATGAACCTATTTCACCAAAAAGCGTTGACCATCGAATCGCAACCACGGTCAAAGATTTTCCAAAAACCGTTGGCTTCAGCGGCATACTAAAAAAGTTATTCTTCGAAGTAAATAGCAAAGAACAAACCCTCACATTACACACGAAGCTAAACCTTACATCAGAACAGGCCGAGATGCTTACAAATCACGTCAACAAATTATAAGAGATTTTGAACCCTTTAAATAACTCCTCTCTTTGGCTTAAAGGAGAGTCTCCAAAAATCCGACCCAATAATGAAACGTGGAACGGAAAGAAAGCCGTCTGACATATCCGTTCCGTCAGACGGTTTTCCATATTAAGGAGAACGAGATGGCAAAAAGCCAACACATCATTAGGTCATACGAAGAATTCAAACGACTTGTTCGCAATGATTTGCTTACACCCGAACAGAAACAACATTATTCACAAGATGTTGCTTTAAAGCTTGCTGAATTATATTTACAAGCCGACAAGAAAGCCCGTAAACGAAATAGGACACCAGATGGCAAATTCGCTAAATCCTAAGCAACTACACGAGCTGTATGATACGAAGTTTCCACAAGAAAGGTGGCTAGTTGATGGGCTCCTGCCGCTTAGCGGTATTACCCTCTTATCTGGCGCACCCGAAAGTTACAAGACTTGGGTAATGCTTGATATTGTTTCGTCAGTAGCCGAGGGTAAACCACTATTTGGTAAGTTCCCTACTATCAAAGCAAAGGTTCTCATTATTGACGAAGAGTCCGATGAACGTATTTTGCAGGAACGCCTCAAGGCATTGCGCACGCCAAGGACAAGCTCGATTTATACCGAATCTATGAAAGGTTCTCTATTCACACCAGAGTACGTCAAAGCCCTTGTTAATTGGTGCTTAGAAAAAGAGATTGGTTTAGTCGTGGCTGATTCATTGAGCCGTATCCATAAAGGTGATGAGTCTACTGCAAAAGATATGTCTGCATTGTTCGCACTCGTCCGACAACTAACCATTGCAGGAATCAGCGTTGTCATCTTGCACCATAATCGAAAGAGCAATCCAGGTTACGGGTATTCGTCAAATGATATTCGTGGCAGTAGCGACATTCTAGCAAGCGTAGACAGCGCAATTGCGGTTAGTACACAACGGACAAGCCACGTTAATGTTCAGCAAGTTAAAAACCGTATTGCAACCAAGCAGCGTCCATTCACTATTGAGTTAATTGAAGATGGCGACTATCGATACTTTGATTGTATTGCCGAAGGTAAATCTAAAGATGACCAAATCGCAGAACGCAAACAAACCATTCTAGAACTAGTCGAGCTAGAAACCGAAATCAACCAATCTAGCGTGATTAACTACTTTTCACAAAGCGGTATCGACATTGGCGGAGAGCGAGCAATCAAGAAAGCTCTTGATGAATTACTTGGTGAAGACAAACTACAGGCAACTCGTGGTGAAAAGAATGCCCTCCTCTACTCTGTTAAATCTAGTTCCGTAGTTTTGTAGGTATATATATGAGTGATATTTTACAAAACCCCTCAGAGCAAGAAAAAGCAGAGCCTGTATACACGTATACATTTGAGGATTCTCAAGAGTCACCGCTAGAACACTTACTTTTCCGACTATTTGAAAAGATTAGTAATGAAAACCTAAATGCCTCCTCTTAAGTTCCGTTAAAAACTCCTAATATTAAACATATCAACGAACACTAAATTATTTATTAACTGAGAAGCATCAGTGAAAACGAAAGGAATAAGATGAAACGAGTAGCAGTATATATGCGAGTCAGCACAGATGGTCAAAAGGAAGAAGAAACCTATAAGAGCCAATGGGCAGAATTAAAAGAGCGAGTTGAGCTAGACAAGGCACTTCTCTCTCCTGAACACAAATATCTAGATGATGGATGGAGTGGTTCGCTATTAGAACGCCCAGCACTTGACCGTATGCGAATCGCAGCCCGTGAAAAGCAATTCGACATCATTTATGTGTATGATAAAAGCCGACTAGCCCGCCGATTTGTTTACCAAGAAATCGTAATGGAAGAGCTTGAAAAACTTGGTATTCAAGTAATTAGTCTCCACGACACTAATGGTACGACTATGGAAGACAAACTTATGAGCGGGATGATGGGCTTGATTAATGAGTTCGACCGTACACGAATTACCGAGCGTATGCGCCTTGGTAAAATGACGAAGGTTCGTGATAGGAAAAAGTTATTAGGCTACACGCCAAAATATGGCTATGACTATCATCTAAGGATTAAAGGAAGCAATCCCCAAGACGGCTACCTTAGCGTAAATGAAGAACAAGCTAAAATTGTGCGCCTTATCTTTAAGCTTTACGGTGAACAACAGTTGTCAAAATATGGCGTACGAGCGGCGTTGTATGAACGTGGTATTATGCCCGTAAAACGTAAGAGTAAGCAATGGTCAACTGGAGTGATTGACCGTATGCTTAGGGACAAAACTTACATTGGCGAACATAGCTACAATAAAACTGAAAGTTGTGAACCAAAGAACCCAAGGACACACGAAAAGTATAAAAAGCATTTAAAGGGTAGTCGCAAAGCTCGCCCACAAGAACAGTGGCATAAGGTTCAGGTAGAACCTATCATCGAACGCCAACTATTCGATAAAGTTCAAGTTCAGCTTGAACGCAACAAACGACTTAACCCACGCAACAACAAGAAGAATAATTACCTTCTGAGCGGACTAGTGCAATGTCCTTGTGGCTTTGCACGTACTGGTGACCCGTCAAATGGATATACATATTATCGTTGCACAGACCGCCTCAATCACTCCACGGGCTTACGACAATGCTTCGAGCGTGGAATCAATACAACGGTACTCGATTCGCTCGTATGGAACAACGTTAAGCAAATGCTACAGAACCCTGATTTATTAACTGACTATGCTAAAAAATGGCAAGACAACGCCTCCCCTATCGAAGACCAAGTAAATATGCTCAAGAAACAAATTAATAGCCTGAATGAACAGGTTGAAAGGCTGCTTAGTCTATACACTACAGCTGACATTAGCGAAGAAACATACCGCACTCGCAAAGATGACATTGCAACTCGTCGTGACAAGCTCGTTCACGAAATCAACGACCTCGAGAACCTACTAGCCACTCAACCCAAGCTACCTCTAGAGAAACTGGTGTGTGGCGTGTTAGAATTGTTAGAAGAACCTGACTTCAATGAGAAGCGGGAAATCATCAAGACAGTAATCACAAAGGTCGTTGCGACACAGAAGGAAATCAATGTATGGGGCTTCATTCCACTAATTCCAAAAACCAAGGTTGGGCTAAATGTTAAGTATAGCTACGCTGAACTTCCAAACCAATACGTTGCGACCGCTAATCAAGAAAGCGTTGGTTTAAATGTTAAGCATAGGAATCGTCGGCCTCCCAAACGTCGGCAAATCTACCCTATTCAATGCACTAACCGACAACAATATTTTGGCGGCTAATTACCCATTCGCCACCATCGAGCCAAACACAGGTATCATCCCCGTCCCCGACGAGCGCCTTGCGGTGCTTGCTAAAATGTACGACGCCCAAAAAGTGATTCCTGCCACAGTCACCTTCGTTGACATCGCTGGGCTTGTCGCAGGCGCCAGCAAGGGTGAAGGTCTTGGTAACAAATTCCTCGCTAACATCCGTGAATGTGACGCTATCATTCACGTTGTGCGTGCATTTGATAACCCCGACGTGATCCATGTCGATGATAAAGTTGAGCCTAAAAAAGACATCGAAACGATTAACACCGAGCTCATTTTGGCCGATCTTCAAAGTATCGAAAAACAACTTCCTCGCCTCGAGAAAGAAGCGAAGTTCAACGCTGCAGCAAAGGGAGAAATCGAACAATTAACCATCCTACGCGCAGGTCTTTTAGAAGGAAAACTTGCGGGTGAAATCGCTGGATTGAATACAGAAGTTATTCAAGGGCTACAACTCCTTTCTACCAAACCTGTTATTTACGTCTTCAATGTGGACGAACTTACCCTTGGTGACGAGGCAAAAAAGAAAGCTCTATCTGACCTCGTAGCCCCTGCGGCGCATACCTTTATCTGTGCCAAAATTGAAGAAGAACTTCGTGGCCTCGCCGAATCTGACACTATCGAACTACTTGATGCCTACGGCATTAAAGAATCAGGCCTCGCGCAACTAGCCCGCACCGCTTACCAGACCCTTGGGTTACAAAGCTACCTAACGGCTGGACCAAAAGAAGTTCGTGCTTGGACTATTCACCAAGGCAACACCGCTCCACAGGCAGCAGGTGTTATTCACACCGACTTTGAAAAAGGTTTCATCGCCGCCGCAATTGTCGATTTCGACGACCTCGTCACCGCTGGTGGTGAAACTGCAGCAAAAGCCGCAGGAAAAATGCGCACCGAAGGTCGCGACTACGTAATGCGTCCAGGTGACGTGGTAGAGTTTCGCTTTAACGTCAGCAAGTAGAACCGCTCTTGGTTCCCCTTCGCGCCCGCAACATCACTGTCGCGCTTAGCACCTATAAAGAATAGGTCTTGTGCCCACAGTTCAAAATCTTTTAAGATCTGACGTCGAACGGCGTCATTTTTAATTACACCCTTATTTGTTTGGTCTTTACCCGCCTCAAATTGTGGTTTTACCATCGCAACAATCTGCGTTTTTTCATCTGCTAGTTCGCGCGCGATATGTGGCAAGATCTCGCGAAGACTAATAAATGAAACATCGATAACGACAATCCCTGGGCGATCTTTACGAAGATAAAAATCACGGATGTCTGTTTTCTCGTGGAGACTAATTTTTGGGTGTCCTTGAAGACTTGGGTGCAGCTGATCAGTGCCGACATCGACAGCAAATACCATTTTCGCACCCCGTCGAAGCGAATAATCGGTGAATCCGCCAGTACTACTGCCGACATCGAGGACAATCTTGTCGCGGAAATCTAATTTCAAGATTTGCGCCACGCTAGCTAGTTTTAATCCCGCACGACTGACGTATTGTTCGTCTACATCCATTTTTATTTGCGCCGTTGGACCAACAAAAAAGCCAGGCTTCAAAATAAGCTGACCATTAACGGTTACTTTACCGAGTTTAATAAAACTTTCAGCCTGGGAACGGGTTGGAACAAGTCCACGTCGAGTCATTTCAGCGTCGAGGCGTTTTTTATCCATTCTTCTCGCTCCGTAGATCAACTGCGTGGACAAGATGCTGCGTAGACTCGTCGGAATGTGCAGAAACAAGTGCTAAACTTGGAACTTTCACCCTCACAAGAGGCCGCACCTTTCGGTTCGGCTCATCCGTCGCATGTTGATAGAAGGTATGTGCAAAAGGATCGTCAATGTTACGATATCCACCAAGACTATTCACTAAAGCATGTAACGCAAATTGTGTGCTATACCAAGGTCGAGCCTTATTTTTATCGACGAGTTCACGGGCGGGAACGTCTTTGTTTTCACCCAGATACACACGCTTACCACCTCGAAGCATTTGAAATGCGGTCGGCTCTTCGCGTGCAACAAGTCCATCCATAAGATCAGTTAAACGATCCATATGAGCGTCTGCTAATGGCCGAAACCATCGTAATACAGTCGTATGCGGTGGAAGTCGATCAAATTCCTCACCCACAGAAACAGCTTCATCAAGCGTTCCCACAATGATGAATCGTTCGCCTTCAATGTGGGAAGTCATACTTATTTCTTTCGTTCGCGGTATTCGCCAGTTGTCGTATCAACAGAAATAACATCACCTGTTTTGATAAAAGCTGGAACTTTTACAGTCATACCTGTTTCAAGTGTCGCATCTTTCAAGACACTACTGGTAGTATCACCCTTTACGACGTCTTCAGAATACGTCACTTCAAGGAAAACATTCTTTGGAAGTTCGACATTAATGACGCGACCGTCAAAGAATTGCAGGCTGAGTTCGTCACCTTCTTTTAGATAGCCCTTTGCCTCTTCAACAACGTCAGCTGGAAGCTGGAATTGCTCGAAGGTTGTTGGGTCCATAAAGAAGTAATCTGTTCCATCGCTGTACAAATACTGCACCGTCTGGTTATTGACTTCGGCTGTTTCAATTTTTTCCTGACCTTTAAAGGTCTTTGGAATGACTGATCCATCGATAAGGTTTCGTATCTTTACGTTAACGATACTTCCACCACGACCCATTACCTTCTGGTTATAATCGACGACACGAAAAGGCTTGCCGTCAATTTGAACGACAGCACCTTTTTTAAGATCGGTTGGACTATAGTAACCCACGGGAGATTATCCTTGTGATACGAATGGTAGTAGTGCAAGGTGACGAGCACGCTTGATAGCACCAGCAAGTTGACGCTGTTGTTTTGCGCTTAGGCCAGTTTTACCGATTGGTTCGATCTGTCCGTAGATGTTAATGAAACGTTGTAGAGTTTTGACATCTTTGTAGTCAAAATATACAGGTGTATCTTTCTTTAATCGCTTTGGCATTTCTTATTTCTCCTAAAAAATCATTTATTATTTCTAGTTCTTACTAGAAAGGAATTTCACTTAAATCAATTGGCTTGTCTTCGATGTCTTGAATAACGACATCTTCAGATTTTTTTGAACTGCTAGAGTTCGAGTCTGAACGAGGGGCAGCGGAACCGCCACCTTGACCATCGCTTGGACCATCAAGGAACGTGACGTCAGTTGCGGTAACTTCAACGCGTGAGCGCTTTTTACCAGTTTCTTTGTCGTCCCAGCTATCTTGGCGAAGGCGACCTTGTACAAGTACGCGGCGTCCTTTACCTAGGTATTGGATGACCAAGTCACCGAGTTTTTCCCAAGCAGTCACTTCGAAGAAGTCAGCTGCGTCACTATCACCACCGCGATCAACAGCAATGCTGAAGCTTGCGATAGTTTTACCACCGGTAGTAGTTCGTTGTTCAGGATCACGAGTCAAACGACCCATGAGAATTACTTGGTTGATACTCTTTGCCATAATGTTTATACTCCCCTATTCGTATTATTCTTTGTCGCGGTCGGAACTGCGGTCGTTGCGGTCTGAACGTTCAGGACGGTCACTACTTGCGTCTTCAGTTGCCTGTGCTTGTTGTTCAGCGAGAGCCTTGCGAGCTTTCTCGTTAACAGTCACAAGTAGGTAACGCAGGACTTCGTCAGTAATGTTGAAGATGTTACTGATCTTTAGTGGTGCATCAGCTGGAAGTGATACATCCATGTAGATGTAGATACCAAATTCTTCACGACGAATTGGGTATGCAAGTTTTTTCTTACCCCAATTATCTTCGCGGACAATTGTTCCGCCAGCGTTTTTGATGATGTCACGCACTTTTGTAAGTGGTGTTTCAAGATCTGCTTCCAGATCAGGGTGAATCAGAACGGTTAGTTCGTATTCTTTCATTTAGTTCTCCTTTTGGAATCCTACTGTTGCCAGCGGATGCTTACACTCCGTTTAAATTCACGTAAGCTTGAGTTATTAACCCTGTTATTATACACTTTCTTATCTGTTATTGCAACTGCTTGACCATTCCACGGCGCCATAGTTCTAGCTTACGACCTAAGTATGAAATACCCATTAAATATAGTCATGTTGCAGCAGAGAAAATACGTCCCTACTTCGTCACACGGAAACCGATACTGGACGCCGTAACACTCGATGCATTGTTCAGCCCAAGAGAAAGTATACCCGCATTGGATGGAGTACCTACCCAATCCCCGCCTCTGACAAATCCTCTCACACCTGCTTCTGAATAATTACTAAATAGCTGCCCAATGCCCTGTCCACTTCCCGACCAAGCACTTGCCGCAGGCGTACCAAAAGCAGGATAAGCGTTTGTTGCAAGACTGCGACGCACTAACGACCCGTGGGTGTAATCTTTCCATCCATATACCGTATCACTCGCGAAACCTGGTTGTTGACCACCTGCAATTGTCCCTGAAGTCCATTCCCATACATTCCCTGCAAGATCCCAAAGCACTTCACCAGTGCTCAATGTCAATGTTCGACGTTGGTTACTAGACGCAACATTTCCCGTTCCGCTATAGCCGTTGGCATCATTGGCATCGGCGGTGAGGCTACTACCTGGGCCACCGTCATTATGCCCACTGTAAATCGAACCCGAACCAACAGAGCCACCAGTCCAGTTGCTTGCAACGTTAAGTACATTCTGAGCAATAGTCAGCCACTCGTTTTCAGTCATAAGCTTACAGCCCGTACACCCAGCCACGTTCGCACTGTACGCTATCGCATTCGTCTGCGACACACTCACCCAAGGAGTACCCGTAGCGGTGCTAATAGGAACTGTCGTTGCCCCTACCTGTCGTGCCTCGTACTTCATCACACAGAAGTCAGAAGTGCCAAACGCGCTATTTCCTGGTACAACGATAAAGCCAGATGGACACGCAACGCCACCAGCAATAACCCCCGAGCAAGTACCTGCGATTGGTGTAGCTGAGGTATTCGTTACTTTAAAGTTAATTGACGCATTAGAGACAGTGATACAAAAAGATGGAGGCGATGAGCTATTGTCTACCGAATAATTAATAATATTACCGTTACTGGCCTTGAGGCAAATAGTGTCCGCTGCTGGGGTCGCACTACAGTCGTTCGCTAATGGATAGCGTTCAGTAGCACTTTTAGAGAAACGGTAGGCTTCGAGTAATCGTGAAGATTGACCCAAATCACCTTTCACTGCCGCTATCTTTGCATTTTGCTGAATACCGTTATACGCAACGATGGTTATAGCCGCTAAAATACCGATCACAACGATCACGATCAGGAGTTCGACAATAGTAAAGCCCGAATTTTTTGTATGTTTTGCCCACATAGTTATGTAAAATTATAGACTACGAACACCTAATACGCAAAAAGGAGAGGAGCTACTTACCGCTTCCGCCTTGTAAAGTGCGCAGGGTGGATGCTGCGTATACTGCACGACCAATTTTAATATCAAGTCCTCTTTGCAGTGCGAGCATTTGCATATCTGCCTCGAATGTACTATCAAGTGTCTGATACATGAGTTTTGTTGTCTCGTGATTTAGCCTTTGCTCACCCATGTATATTACCGAATCAAGTACTGAGGTAAAATCAACCTGCTCATTAAGCAACGTGCCCTTGATGCTGGATACAGATATACTCACACCGAGCGCAATTGGATACGTTCCAATATCTGGCACTTTTTTGATAGCCGCTTCTAGTTCCGCTTCCGTTAACGGATGAATACTTACCGCGACATTACCTGGACGGCCACCATAATATTTATCGGGTTTCTTGAAGTCATTCCGCCACAAGTTCCAAATATCAAAATCAAGTATCGGTGCGACGAAACCTTGTTCTATCGGATCACTATCACGAGCCAGCCTAAGACTTACTGCACTTACGAAGCTGTTGACATCGTCAAGTTTTGACAACTCAATGCTCCCGCCATTTTCTAAATCCAAGCCGTCTACAGAGGCAAAAAGCTCTGGCGATACTCTTTGAAGATGATCTATCTGCTGAGTACGCTGACTCATAAGTCCAAGATATTCCTGCGATTGTATAAAATCCCTATTTTGCTCGTTTACTCGCTTTCGAAGTCGAAGACGATCCTCGGCTTTACGTACGATTGCACGTTCGATCTGTGCCTGTTTCAGCTCGGAGCCATCCGTCTCATACTCAAGCTTTCTTGCCACCAACGCTGGCTCTGGAGGAATAGGACGATTCAGTACAGATTCAAGCGCTGAAGGGTCTTGCGCAATTTCATCAATGATATCCGAGAGTGCTGATGGATTACGTCGACACAAGTCGTACGAAGCGAAGATATTCTGGGCAAGCACGGCAGATATTGTGCCGCTCTGGATATATCCATCCAGCGCGGTCACTAGTTTATTTGTATCATGTAGGACAGATTCGATCAGTCTATAATTTGCGAGATGAGATTCTAGTCCATCGGGATCCATCTTTTGACGGGCTAGCGTACCGTTAGTAAAAGCTCGTGTCGTCAACGCTAGCTTCGACTGAAATAAGTAATTGAACCTGTGTGATGTGTTATTGTTTCGGCTCTGCGATAAATCTTGAGGTTGAACTATTTTGAAAATCGCGTCAGCTCTGACCTGTGACATCTCTATATCAGTCCGTTGATCATCACGTATTGTGGTGATGCCTGGAATCTTCTCGAACCACCCATCTGCCCTGCGACTCTCCACACCAAAAGCGACATTATACCGTCGCATATCATCAAGAAGCGAAGATTGTTGCTCTAATCTTTCTTGCTTTTGCTCGCGAGACTCAGCGATTACCCATGTTAAGTCGTTTGTTTCCCGAGCACGCTTAGCAAGAGTCTTCGTTGTCCCAAACGATTCGTAATAGGCTTCTTCTGCCCTATTTGCTTTATATGCAGCATCTTTGAGCAGACGACGTTCTTCTGCCTTTGGCTCACCCATATCACGTGCCGCTAAAGCAAGATCTCGATATGGTTTTTCAGTATGTGCCATCTCCCATGAAAGCGCAGGGTCTTGGATAGGCCTTCCTGGCATATCGGGCGATAGTTCGTTAATAGGATAGCGAAGATAGGATGGAATGGATTCGTTTTGATCTTCGTTTGCCATACTTACCCGAGATCATCCCCATTAGCATCCGTCGCTCCATCAGGTGTACGTGCGCCAAAGACATCATCTAGGCTGCTTACAAGCACTTCTCGTGGCCGCGCGCCATCAGCAGGACCAATGATCCCCTGCTCTTCCATGTTCTCGATCAGGCGGGCTGCACGGGCGTAGCCAACGCGCAGACGGCGCTGCAAGAGGCTTGAGCTGGCCTTGCCGTTATCAATCACAACACGGACAGCATCGCGGTACATATCGTCGTCGCCATCACCGTTGTTATCAAAGTCCATCACCACGCCACCCTTACCATTAAGAACCACTGGTTGGCTGACAACTTCATCATTGTACTGAGGTGGAGATTGCGCACGCAGGTGATCAGAAATCTTTACCACTTCTTCGTCGGTCACCCAGGCGCCTTGGATACGCTTTGGCTTGCTCATTGAAGGAGTTAACATCAACATGTCACCTTGGCCAAGCAGCTTCTCGGCACCAACTTGGTCAAGAATCGTTCGAGAGTCAATTTGAGACGCCACCGTAAAGGCAATACGCGCTGGCACGTTGGCTTTAATTAGACCTGTAATAACGTCGACAGATGGACGCTGCGTTGCAAGCACCAAGTGGATACCAACGGCACGCGCTTTTTGCGCCAAACGCACAATCAGGGCTTCGACATCACGCGATGCAACCATCATCAAGTCGGCCAACTCGTCGATAACAATCACAATGTATGGCATTGCACCATCGTTGTGTTCTTGCGGCACACCTGCTTCATCGGCAACAGTAATTTTCTTGGCACCAGACTGAATCATTTTGTTATACGTTGCGATATCGCGGAACTTGTTCTCGGCAAGGAGCTTGTAGCGTCGCTCCATCTCGTTTACTGCCCATTTCAACGCACTAATTGTCTTTTCTGGCTCGTTAATGACAGGGGTCAGAAGGTGCGGAATATCTTCGTATGGCGCCATTTCAACTTGCTTTGGGTCGACGAGGATTAGCTTCATTTCTGAAGGGCTGTTGTGGTACAAAAGGCTCGTCAACAGCGTGTTAATCATCACTGACTTACCTGATCCAGTTTGACCAGCGATCAAAAGGTGGGGCATCTTGTTAAGCTCGCCCAGAGTTGCTTGGCCAGAAATGTCCTTACCAATTGCAAACTTCAAAGGTTCGGAGTTACCCTTCCATTGTGGGCTGGTCAAGATTGAGTGCAGACGCACGTCGGCAGCTTTACGGTTAGGCACTTCGATACCGACAGCTTTTTGACCAGGGATTGGCGCTTCGATACGAAGGCTTTGTGCCGCCAAGTTAAGGGCGATGTTGGTTTCAAGCTGGGTAATACGAGTCAGTTTTACACCTGAAGGTGGTTTCAAGGTGTACTGCGTAACCTTAGGGCCAATATTTGCGCCTTCCATGTCGACATCAATGTTAAATTCTCGAAGGGTGTCTTTAATGATCTGGGCATTCTGCTGCACGTCACCCGCATCGGCAGGAGATTGCTTCTTTTCTAGTAGATCAACAGATGGCGCCTCCCAATTAGGGTCACTGACGGTAACCAAGGCTGCGCGTTCTTCGGCTGCTTTATCGCGTGGCGTTGCGCCCTTGAAACTACCCAGGCGTGAGCCCCTCTTTTCTTCTTCGTCCATCGTAGGAACGCCAGCATTTAGCTTGAAGTCGGCAGCAATGGTTGATTTGGCAGGTGCATCAAGTGCGGCAGCGTTACGCATGACTTTGACGTTTGCTTCTTGTTCGCTCGTATCGCGACGAGCCAGTTGCCAGATTTTCTTGATAATCGTAATTGGTGAAACGCGAATGATGAATAATGCTGTAATGAAAATTAACAGAATGTACACGAATGCCGCTACCCCGTTGTTAACCAGCATCAGCATACCGCTATTTACCGTGTCACCAACGAAGCCACCAGTAGTTTTGCCTTCAGCGTTCTTTAGCAGGCCAAACAGACCAGCGAACCAAACCAGTGATACAGCAGTGGCGAGTTTCATGACAAATGGCAGACGGTTTTCTTCGGCACGGAAGATCTCGACAGCGACGTAAATGAAGATGAGCGGCACAACGTATGTCGCATAGCCAATAGATGCGAGTGCAGCGGTGTTGAGCCAATCAAGGACTGGTCCCCCGATGCGGAACCAACTAAGAATAAGAATCAAAGAGAAAGCAATTAGGAAGAGTGCACCGACCTGTGCCCAAAAACCCTGCGGCAATGAATGCTGCGGACCCTGTGGAGCTGATTTCTTTCGACTAGCGCTTCGTCTTTTTCTTTTTGCCATAATCTTTATATTATAGGGTGTTCTACCCGTTTTCCTGAAAGATATTATAGCAAAATTTACCACATTTTGCAAGAGGCTTATGGTTGCACCCGTGAGACACTCGTTTATACTTATGAATAATTACCCCGTCCCCTATTTGAAAGGTGGTGAGGGTGATGCCCTTACAGCTGATATTCTACCCTGAACTTGGAAAGCCCAGCACAATTACCGCCGTCTGGGACATCGTTGAAGATCGTCTTCGTGTCACCAAGATCACAGGTGGTGGCAGGATCATCGAGGAGCTCCGCAGGCACGCTACCGAAGCAGGTCTCGTACCCGACAGTGTTGGCGACGGATCCCGCTCACACGTCGACGATGACGGATCGGCCTGGAGACAACTCGACAGGTACGACGTACTCGGCGAGACCTTCCAGCAAGACCTGGACGCCGCCTTCTCGAGTCTGTTCAGTCATCTTCGGATCGAACAGACGTCTACCGTTGGTAAACACCGCACCTGGAGCGATTTCAGACTTTTTCTGCAGAAGCCTGATGGAACTTTCACTGACGCCTGGGTTTGGAAGGATGATCTGACCTGGATTGAAGCAAGGACGTAGTTTCGTCGAAGTGTTGAGCTCTAAAAAAGAAGAGATCCGCCTCGGCGGAACTCTTTTTTTGTTTTGCAGTTATCTTAGTAACCGCGAGTATCGATTGGCTTCTTTGGTTCAGCCGCTTCGGTATCAGGCACCATTGGCGCTGGGAAAGTCTTAGTCTCAAGACCAAGTGCTTCGATGGCTTCTGGTACTGGTGCTGGCTGTTCAGGAGTGCGTCGATCAGGTCGTGGGCCACGATTGTCATTGCGACTATCGTTACGGCCGTTTTGTTGACGAGGACCGCGACCGTCGTTTTGGCCTTCTTGACCTGGGTGCTGTGGCTTTGTGCCACCGCCACCGCCGCCACCGATTTCGTTAATCACAGGGATCACGATTGGGGTTCGGCGAGTTTGGTCGTAGAGAACGTGTGTTAGCTCGTCTTTAATTTCTTTCTTTACGGTGTCGAGGTCAACTCGGCGACCATTGAAAGTACGCGCAACTTTTTGCTTGAGGTACTGACGGATGATACCCATAAGCTCTTCACTATCTCTGAGGTAGATAAATCCACGAGAGATAATGTCAGGGCTGGTAAGGAGGCGTCCGCTTCCCTTTGAAACAGTAAGGATAACGACAAACATACCTTCGCTTGCCATGTGGATACGGTCCTTAAGGACAACTTCTGACACGATCGCACCAGAGTCGTCGTACATCAAACCACCAACAGGAACGCGTCCTGCTTTTTTAGCACCCTCAGTCGTAATTTCGACGACGTCACCGCTGTCACAGACAAAGATGTTTTCGCGTGGAATTGCTGCTTCTTTTTGTGCAAGTTCAGCGTTGTGAACCAACATGTGGAACTCACCGTGAATTGGCAGGTAGTACTTTGGATTAAGCGCGTTGATAAGCTTGACGTGGTCATCGTAGTAGCCGTGTCCAGAAAGGTGGAGTGGACCGACACCAGTAAGGTGAGTCTTTCCGTTTTGGATAACGCTACTTCCCTCTCGCATCAAGCCGTCGATGGTGCGAACAACGTTCTTTTCGTTACCTGGAATGGCGTTCGAACTAAAGACAATGATGTCAGTAGACTTAATCTTGATGAACTTGTGAGAACCAGATGCCATACGGTTAAGTACGGCGCTAAACTCACCCTGTGAACCAGTACAAATAATGGTGACTTTCTCGTCAGGAAGTTTAATGATGTCTTCCATTTTTACGATCACGTCTTTTGGAACTTTGATGGTGCCGGTACGAAGTGCAACTTCAACGTTTTGGATCATGCTGTATCCAGCGAAGGCAACCTTACGGTCGTGTTTTTTTGCTTCGTCGAGGATAATTTGCATACGGTGAATCTGAGATGAGAAACAACTCAGGACAAGACGGCTGTTTGGATATTTATCCATAACCTGTCCCATACTCTCTTGAATATCGAACTCACCATGAGTGTGTCCACCTTCGGACTCACAGTTGGTTGATTCGTTCATAAGCATCAGGATGCCTTCTTTGGCAGCAATTTCAGTCAGGCGCTCCATGTCGAACTTCACACCGTCGACAGGGTTTTCTTCAAAACGCCAGTCACCAGTATCGATAACGACACCGAGTGGAGTTCGGATAACAACAGCTGTTGCATCAGGGATTGAGTGGTTTACTCGGACAAGTTCGATGTTAAAGCTATCGCCAAGTTGCACGCGTTCGTGCGCTTCTGGGTCCATGATGTGGTAGTCAGGCTCGAAACCGCTTGTTGCTTCGGTCATTGTCTTTTGCAGCATAGCGATGGTGAATTTACCACCGTACACAGGCGCAGGAATTTTGTCGATAATGTGACGGAATGCGCCGATGTGGTCAAGGTGACCGTGTGTAAAGACGATACCGCGAATTTTGTGCTTGTTCTCTTCGAGGTAGGTTGTGTCAGGAATAATGTAGTTAATACCTGGGTAATCTGCGCCTGGGAACAAGAAGCCCATGTCGATGACAACAATATCATTGTCGTATTCGATCGCCATCATGTTTTTACCAATACCCATTTCGCCTAGTCCACCAAGTGGAATGATGCGGAGTTTTGGACCATTTGTGCGAGGCACTTTCTTTTGATCGGCAATGCTAAACTGACGTCCACCGTAGCCGTTAAAGACTGACTTGTTTACAGGGACGTTAATGATGTGCTGTGAGGCACGAAGATTAACGCCTTCGCTAGTTCGGCGTTGCGCACGAAATACTTCGCCGCGACGAGTTTGTGTACCCGCAAGAACAGTATTGTTCTGCTTTGGACGTTGGTTGTTATTGTTGTTCCCATTGTTTCGGGGTTGTTTAGAGGTGTCGTCAGCTTGTGGCGCACCGAGTCTTTGTTGACCCATATGTGTGTATTCTCCTTTTATGAAAATAGTGTTAATTATCAATGATTAAATGTTGTTACAGATTCAAGCTTGGGGAGGTGTTTATCCGGTGTGGTTTCTGTTCCCTCTCCGTATCAAGTGGTCTTATTATAACAAATGGCCTACTATCTGGCAATTAGTTCATCTGTTAGCTTTGGATAAGATTGCTCGTTCGAGCTGAATATACTTATTATAGCACACTAATTATGTTCTGACAAGTTTTTCATCTCTTCAATAATGCTAGGGACCTTTAAAAAGTCATCAATAAGTGTTTGTCGAAGACTACCGTTATACAGCGCTGCTGCGGGGTGAAAAAGTGGAATTATGACTATCTTGTGGTCTCCGAAGGTAACCCTTTTCGCCTCACCGTGTGCTTCCCCTATTTTTAGTCCAGGTAGGAAATATTCCATGCTGTGTCGCCCTAGAGTAATAACAACTTTCGGATCAATGATCTGTAGCTGCTTTAGCAAATATGGCCAAAAGGCTGCTTTTTCCTGTGGTGAGGGGTCACGGTTATTTGGTGGTCGATACTTCACGATATTCGTAATGTAGACATCTTTTCGTTCCATGCCAGCAGCAGCCAGCATTTCATTAAGAAACTTTCCCGATGCACCAATAAAAGGAACTCCTTGGATATCTTCATTCTTACCTGGTGCTTCACCGATAAAAACGATGTCTGCGTTAAGATTGCCGTCACCCATAACAAGTTGAGTGGCTTGCGTGGCCAAATCTGGGCAGATATTCTTTTTGTGAATATCTGCCGCAATTCGATCAAGCTGAGATTGCTTATCTAAGGACACGTGTCCTACTTTTTGTTGTACTTTTCGGTCACAGCCTTAGAAAGTGCGTCGAAGCTATCTTTGATTGAGATATCAGCGGTACTAGCTTTCATGTCTGTTGATAGTTTTGTCGCAGCAGCTAGCAGTTTCTTTGTTGAAGCAGAGATTGCTGAGCTAGCCTTTAGCTTCTCTGAAGGTGTCGTTGCAGATTCGTAAATCTTTGATTGTGGCAAAATTTCTTTATATGCAGCAAGGAGTGAGTCAACATACGCCTTTAGGTTTGGCTCGGTGATATCACTTGCACCTTCAAGCGCCGTAATTGTCGCTTGTATAGAGGCAGGCTTCAAAAGACTCGTGCTGCTGAGTGTCTTTGTCGCTGCTGTAAATTTCTCGAATGAAGGGATGAACTTTTCCACATAGCTGATGTACGCCTTTGATTTTTCGTCATAAGCTTTGTACTTTTCGTTTAAGTCTTTATCAGCTTTTAACGCCTTTAAGTCAGCAAGCTTCGCGTTCTCTGTTTTGTATTCAGCAAAGGCTGTTGAAAGTTTGTCAGGATCACCTGATGTAAGGGCTAGACCCGAACCTGATGTCTGTTGAACAGCTTTTACCTGATCGTATGCTTTTGCGTAGTCAGCTTTTGTAACAGAGAAGAATGTCAGGTATACGACAAGTGCGATAGCACCAAGAACAAGAAGTCCCCCGACGATTGCGCTAATAAGAACGATCAACTTCTTCTTTGATGGTCCCGCAGCTGGAGTCGGTGCACCCGCTGGAGCTGCAGCTGGCTGTCCACCAAATGGACTTGCTGGTGCTGCTTCAGAACTAGCTGATGGTGTTCCACCAAACGGATTAGCGGCTGGAGTAGCTGATTCAGGAGCGCCAAAAGCCTGAGGAGTCTCAGAAACTGGTGCAGATTCTGCTGGTGTTACAGGTGTTTGTGGTGCTTCTGGCGCTGGTTGCTGTGGTTCCGTTGGTTGTTCTGATGGATTAGCTGGATCTGGATTCATATTACCCCCTACGAGTATCTCTATTATTATATTCTGTTAACTTCCAGTATACAGAGTGAAGGCGGTTATGCCTATAACTAAACTATTGATCGAGGTCTTTGAGGCTCAGGCTAAGGCGTCCACGTTCGTCGACAGCAATCAATTTCGCCTTTACGATTTGACCTTCGTGAAGCACATCTTCTACTTTTTCGACGCGTTCGTTCGAAAGTTGAGAAATATGCACCATTCCATCAACACCAGGCATGATGTTAATGAATGCACCAAAGTCTTTAATACTGACCACTGGACCTTCATAGATCGTACCGACTTCTGGCTCT